>MDSZ01039088.1_pt1 | contig 46923 bp, 44 predicted proteins | sample 811201 | NCBI WGS metagenome assembly MDSZ01 (sample SAMN05326647, study PRJNA326480) | marine metagenome | isolation source: seawater | place: Indian Ocean: North | collected 2010 | reverse complement strand
TGGACTTCAATTAACTTACTTCGTTTATTTTAAAAATAAATAGTCTGGTTGGTTATTCTAATAACTAAGCTCAACCCCACACCAACCCCACATTTTGTAGAAAAAAGTATGATATAGTCTGGTAGCTTCTAAAGCACATTTTCGAGAAATAAACCTACAAAAAACTAAGTGAGGCTAAGTTTATTTTAAATTTTGATCACGATTTGAAATAAAAAATATAGAAAATATTACAGAAATATATATGAAAGAATCAAAATTTGATAATGATAAAATAAATCTTTTGTTTTCATATAAAAAATAATTCCAATTACCAAGATTTAATAGATATCCCATTATTGTTATTAGGATTAAAGTGTTGTATAAATTAGATTTCGTTGAAAATATATAATGTATAATCACTACAGCTATAAATGCATTTATTGGGTATAAACTAAACCTTATTGGGGGGTACCAACCAATCAAACTCCAAAAAAAATAATAGGTTAAAAATATCAGATATACTTGTCTATTTATTTTTATTTCTTTAAAAACAATTATTAAAACTGAAAATAATATTATTGGAAGCATGTAATTTAAAGAATATATTGTATCTTTTAGGTAGCAGCTAAAAAATTCTGGAATATCTGTACAGTACCATTCACCTGAAAAATACTTAATTTCAAACTTATCAATTTTCAAATTAAGAATTTCAATAATATAGTTGGTAACTTTATATAAATATTTATTTAACCAGTAAAACTGACCCCAGTAATTTGTATTAGCATTGTAAAAATCAATATCTCTAAAAACAAAGATCATTCTATATACAAAATATGGTAAAAAGAGAAGGACTGCATGAACAAATGATTTTACAAATTTTACTTTTTTCGATAAAAAACTAAATAATATAATTAAAACAAAAAATATGGCAGATCCATTAAAAAGATACATTAAACCAAGTAAAAATACATACTTACTTTCATAATTTAAAGAATAATTAATTGAAAGTAAAAAAATTATCAAAGTACCTGTTTGAATGGTGATTTCAGTAAGACTGAATTTCATTACTGGATTGAGAATAAGAATTAATGCAGACATACAAATTTTTAAATTAGATAATTCATAATTTTTACTTAAAAAATAATTGATTACTAAATAAAGCTGAAAAATAACCAATGTAAAATTAAATATAAGATAGGAATAAATAATTTTTTCAAAATTTGAAAATGTAGTAAATTCAAAAAAAGAGTAAATAAAATTTACTAAAACTATTAAGAATGGTCTTGCTTGATATGTATACATTTCCGAAAATAAAAATTCTAAATTTTCAATTGTAAGTTGATAATCTTCAAAATCACCACAATAAATAAATTTAAAAAATTCTGTAATTTGATTTACATCGCAAAATACATATTTAGGAGTTAAATAATTAAAAACAAAAAAATAAGAAATATATAAAAGAAAAACATAAGGTAATACTTGGATCAATTTTTGAAATTTTTGATTATTTTTAAATTTAAAATTAAATGAATTATATTTCATTATTGTCATTTTAAACATTCATATTTTTTTCTTCTATATAATCAATAATTATGTTCAAAAAATTAATAGTATTCATTTTATTATTTTCATTTTGTTCTAATTACAATCCGGAAATTTTAATAATTAATTGTCCAACAAAAGTTTATACGTCGAGAAATTATCACAACTTGAAATACAGAGTAATTGCAGGACTAACAGATATATATTCAATAGAAGAAAATATTTATAAAAATGGTGAGCTTTACAGCTCAACAAAAGAAGTTTCCAGCAATCCACCAACAATACAGAAACTCAATGCAAAAGAATTTATAATTAATTTAAATGAAGAAACTGGATTAAACAATTATGTCGTTGAAATTATTGTTACTGATATAGATAAAAATTACTTATCTGAGATGTGTGATATTGTCTTTGATTTACCTTAATGTAGTTTTGTTATCAATTGAAAAATTCATTTAAAAGTAGATGTATAACAATAGAGTATTGAAGAAAGGGTTGATTTTATAAAATGACTTTAGTTTTACAATTCTTAGTATTTTATTTGTTTACTTATTTCTCTGGAAGAGGAATTTTTTGCTTAATAAATAGAGAGAATAATTTACAAGAAAAAGTAATTGAGTATAATAAAAATATTTTTTATCCAATTATTTCTTTAGTTTTTTTAGGAAATTTATCTATTTTTTTCAATTTTTTTTATAAAATAAATATTTACTTTACAATATTTTTTTATATTTCAACAATTTTTCTAAATTTTTTAAATTTTCAAAAATTTGATTTTAATATTATAAGTTTTAAAAATTTGTTATTTTTATTGCCTATTTTTTACATTCCTATATCAACATACAACTTAGGCTTTAGTTATGATGCTGGTTTGTATCACTTAAATTTTCAAAATTGGCTAAGAAGTGAAAAAATTGTATTTGGTCTTTCAAACCTTCATATGAGATATGGATATTCATCTATATTTGACTACATTAATGCTAATTTTTGGATTAATGAAAATTTTATTTTGTTACATTTCGTAAATATAACATTTATAATTTTCTTTTTCCAACTTATTAATGACCAAATTTTTTCCAAAAAATATAAAACCCTAGGTATAGCAACTGCACTATTAATTTTTGGATTTTTGGATAACTTTGGTATTAATGGCGGTAAAAATGGCTTTATTGAAATTGAAGGAATAACAAAATATGATACTGTTTTTGGCATTGTTTTTGTTACATTTGTTATTTTATTTATTTCGGCATTAAATAAAAGTGATCTAGATTTATCAGAAATTACATTCTTGGGAATCAACCTAATGTTTGGTATACAACTCAGACCGTTGGGACTTCTATTATTGATCCCATTTGTTTACTTACTATTCTTAAATTCAAAGATAATTACAAAAAATTTCTACATTACAATTTTGCTAATTTCTTTGATTCATTTTCTTAAAAATATAATAAATAGTGGTTGTCTTTTATTCCCAATTGAGCCTTTATGCTTAAATAATTTAGACTGGTATCAAAGAGGATACGCTTTAAGCGAAACAGAAAATATACGACAATCATTAAGAAGTTATAGTTTTAATGAGAACATATTTGATTGGTTTTACTATTGGGCAGAAAAGAATAATTACAATTCATCAACTTTATTGAACTATTTATCAACAATAATAATTATATATTTGGCTATTTTATTAATTTTTAAACTAAAAATTGGCCTAAAAAATTATATTTATATTTTATTAGGAAATATTGGTTTATTATTAGTTTGGATTATCACAACACCAAATCCTCGTTTTGGAATTGGATTATTTATGACATCAAGCTTGTTATTAATGAATAACATCATCGATGTAAGGCTTAAAAAGAGTTTTATAAAATATTTTCATATCGCACTTTATTGCTTAAGTTTAATTTTCTTTCTGAGAGTAAGTGGTGTTGTTGCATTTATCCAAGATCCTTTTAAAGATTTTGCAATTGTAATACCTGATGATATTTCTTATACGGAAAACAAAGATGGAAAAATAGTAAGGTCAGATGAGTCCGAGCAATGTTGGATAAATAAATTCTGTGTTCCTACCTATTCAGAAAATATAGAAATTGAAAAAATAAACTTTAATTACAAAAAAATAAAATTAACAGAGTCAAAGAATTAGTATTTTATAATGACTCAAAAACATATATGTTTTGATTTAGATGGTGTAATTATAAATTCAATAGATATAATGTATAAATCTTGGAATGAAGTTAAAAATAAATTTAATTTAACTGAAGAATTTGAAACATATAAAGAACATATAGGAAAAGAATTTTACACAATACTCGAGGAGCTTAAATTACCAAAAGAAAATTGGATTAAAATTAAAAATTTATACGATAAAACTTCCTCAAAACATAAAAATGAAATTTTAGTTTATGAATATGTTTTTGAGTTCTTAAAAGAATTAAATAATAAGAATGTTGACGTCAGTATCTATACCTCAAAAACTAAAAAAAGAACTTTAGAAATTGTAGAGTTACTACTTCATGAAATAGATTTTAAAACCATATTAACTCCAGAAGATTTAGGAAAGTTATCTGGCAAACCTAGTGGAGATGGGTTAAAGAAAATTATTGAATTACATCAATTAAGATCTGATGACCTTCTGTATATTGGTGACACTTATTATGATTATTTAGCTGCAAAAGATGCTGGGGTTAAATTTAGATACGCAACATGGGGCTACGGTAATAAATCAACTATCAAAGAAGAGTACTGGCTTGACTTATATTCTCTAAACTCTTTAATTTAATATTTTTTATGTTTTGGTATGTACTCTATTTGCAATAACTTTGTATTCATTTTTACATATGAGATATATTGAAATATTAAGATATAAATTAAAAATAATATTATTAAATAGAATGTACCCACTATTAACGATTGAAGATTTCCTGTGTTGTAACCTTGGTTAAAGTAAGTTATAAAAAATCTAGAAAATAATATAAACCCAGGTACAGATAAAACCAACAAAATTTTAAATAATAATTTTCTTCTATATAAAGTTATCGATTTAACAATTACAAAAAATGACTTTACTATGTATTCAAAATTGCTTTTGAATAATCTTGATTCTCTAGTTTTATTAAATCCAGATAATTCCAAATTAAAAACAGTCAACTTTTTTTCTACAGCTTGAAATAATGTCTCGAGAGTGTATGTGAATGAATTTGTTGTAAAAAGATTATTAATTGCTCTTTTCGAATAAACTCTATATCCAGAAGTTGCATCTTTAATTTGATTTCCAAGAATAAAACTGATTGCCTTAGATCCTATAATCTGAAGATATTTTTTTATTATTTTAAAGTGATTTTTTGACCTAAAATTTCTGCAACCTATAAGTATGTCAGCTTTACTATTTTTTGTATTTAAAAGTAAGCCTTCAAGGTCTTCAATGGGGTATTGGAGGTCTGCATCAAAAATGACTATATAATCATAATTTTTGTCTTTACTGTAGTACAACACGCTGTTAAAAACTTCAGATAATCCAAAATTTATATCACTTGATAAAATAGTTACTTGATTTTTATATGATTCCAATAAGTTCAAAGAATTGTCTTCACTGCCGTCATTTACGCAAATAATGTCAAAGTCATACGAGTCTAAATTCTCTATTTGGCTTTTTACTTTTTCAAGACAGTCGACAACTGTTTCTGACTCATTATAAATTGGTATAGCAATTGCAATATTCAATATTTCTCGATTTCAAATATTAGTATATTATGTTTTCTTGAGAAGTAATATATTAATATATGAATTTATTAGTAACAGGTTGTTTTGGATTTATTGGATATAACTTTTTAAATTATTTAAACCAAAATCATAAAAAAGATTTTAATTTAATTGGAATAGATTCTTTACTCTCGACTACATCGAAAAAAAATTACAAAGAATTCAAATATGAAAAAGAGTTTATTTTTTTTGAAAACGACATTAATGATATTCAAGGAATAGAATTTCTTAATAAGCATAAAGTTGATTACATAATTAATTTTGCTGCGGAATCACATGTTGATAACTCCATTACAAACCCTGAATCATTTATTCACTCAAATGTAAGTGGGACAAATGCAATTTTGACTTATGCTGTTAAAAACAAAGTAGAAAATATAGTTCATATATCAACAGATGAAGTATATGGAAGTGCAAAAAATCATTTCTTCAAAGAAGATGAAATATTAAATCCCTCCTCACCTTACTCAGCAAGCAAAGCTTCAGCTGAGATGATTTGCAATGCTTTTAAGAAGACGTATGGTTTAAATATTAAAATGTGTAGGCCAGCAAATAATTATGGTTTCTACCAGCAACCAGAAAAATTAATACCATATTCAATTGCGAATTTGCTTAACAATAAAAATATTGAAGTTTATGGAGATGGAAAAAATATAAGACACTGGCTTCATGTTCAAGATACCGCAAGTGCAATTTTTGAAGTCTTAATCAACGGGAATGATAATGAAATTTATAACCTTGGTTCAAATGAATACTTTACAAACATAGATGTAACAAATATAATTTTGGAGAATTTGAACTTAGATTCATCAAGACTTGAATTTGTATCTGATAGACCAGGACATGATTTTAAATATGCTGTTGACATCACAAAATTAACATCGATGGGTTGGGTTCCTAAGTATAATTTTGAAGAAGTCATTCCAGAAATTGTCCAATGGTATGTGGACAATATAGACTGGTGGAACGAAGAATATCAAAATGTTCAAAAAAAGAGAAAGTTAAGAAAAACTTTAATTTGAAAAATTATTTTATTCTTAAAATTTTTACTTTTGATTATTCATTCCAAAGTTGGGAAAATTCAGGAATATTAAAAAATGAACTAAGGCTATATCAAAAATTAGAAGAAAATGGTTATAAATTTATTTTTTTAACATATGGAGATAAAGGTGATCTAAAGTATGAAAAATATTTTAAAAATTCTATAGTTATTCCAATATATAGCAAAATTAGACTTCCAAAATTTAAATTAATTAGAATTTTACAAAGCTTTCTTATCCCTGTTTATTTTTATAAATCACTTAAAAATGTGAAATTAATAAAACATAATCAATTACTTGGTGTATGGGTTGCAATAATACTCAAAATTATCTTAGGGGTTCCTCTATATGTAAGAACAGGATATGATATGTATACTTTCAGCAAGTTAATGGAAGTTGGAAAAATTAAAGTTGCTTTATATTATTTCCTTACTCAATTTGCTCTTGTATCGTGTAGTTTATATTCCGTATCAAGTAAGACAGATTTAAACTTTCTAAGAAAAAAATATATTTTTACAAAAAAAATTAAAATCAGAAAAAACTCAGTAGATGTAAAAGATACTGGTCCATTTGTTAAACGTATAGAAAATGAAATTATTTGTGTAGGAAGACTAGAAAAACAGAAAAATTATGAATATATAATTAAAGAATTTTCAAATTCAAAAATTCAAATAAATATTTATGGTGAAGGCTCACTAAGAAAAGAATTGGAAATATTAGCAAAAAAAGAAAATACTAAAGTTGAATTTAAAGGGATGCTAGATAATGATCTTCTGAATAATGAATTGAAAAAATACAAATACTATATAATTCCATCACACTTTGAAGGGAATCCAAAATCTTTACTTGAAGCAATGGCAAATGGATGTGCTGTGTTTGCAAGCTCAATACCAAATAACAAAGAAATAGTAGAAGATAAAGTAACAGGCTATCTGTTTGAATTAAAAACAAATGAATTAAAAAATGTATTTTTTAATGTTAAACAAAATGAAATATTAGAAGTAGCTTCAAATGGTAAAGAATTTATTAACAAAAATTATTCTGTTAAAAAAGCTGTAAAAAAAGAAATCGAGGATTATAAAGACTTGATAGATTTAAGATAATAATTAAGAAAATACAATTTCCAAATTCTTAAACCATTAATTCTAGACTTCCATAAATTAAGATACTTAATTTTTCTAATATCAACGTAATTTGAAATTTCTCCATTTTCGAGTTCTTTTAAAATTTTTTTAAAATTTTTAAATACCCAATCTTCAAGATTGAAAACAAAACCCATTTTTTTTCTATCATAGAATTCATCTGAAAAATCACTACTTAAAATTTCTTTGAATATTTTTTTTGAATTGTTTATGTCTAAATGGTTTTGGTTTAAAGAGTACATATACTCAACTAGATCAGTATCAACATAAGGTGACCTTGCTTCAACTGATGAGGCCATAGATGTTCTATCTACTTTAAGATGCATACATTCATTTAAATAAAATAAATACTCTGATAAGAATATATCCTTATAAATGTTTTTAGTTTCACCTAAAAATAAATTTTTTGGTTGGTAATTTTTAATTTTAAGTACTTTTAAAAAATTTAAATCATGAAAATATGAATTGTACGCATTCTTAATATTATTATCATTTCTTAAAAAAAAGTTTCCACTCCCTAAATATTTTGGATAAATTTTATACAATAATTTTAAGTATTTATGAAATGTCTTTTTTTTAAGTAGATAATTGACTCTATTATAACCATTAGAAAGTTCGTCTCCACCGTCTCCAGTAATTGCTACTTTAAATTCTTTAGAAATTGATTTATAAATTAAATATGAAGGAAAAGTCGAAGGATCTGCATATGGTTCGTCAAAAATATCAATTGAATTAATAATTTTTTCTCTTTCAATTTTATATTCTATTTTATTAGATACGTGAGTTGTTTTGTATACATCTAATACTTCATTTATCCATTTTTCTTCATTATATTTTTTGTTACTTTGAATACTTGAATAGGTATTTGGGTTTGATTCATGCTCAGATGTTAATTTTAAAAGTAATGTACTGTCAATACCCCCCGACAATAAATTGGCAACTGGTACATCAGCATTAAGTCTTTTTTTTAGAGAATCATTTAATATTTTATAAAATTTTTTTGCATCAAAATCTCTATTATTTGAATAGTGTTGCAGCTCCCAATATAAATTTTTAGATTTAATAGATATCTCCTTATCTATGTCTAAAATTATTACTTCAGATGGTCTTACTTTATAGATTTCTTCAAATAAGGTATTAGGAGAAGTTACTACACCTAGTGAAAGATATTCATTCAAACTGCTTTCTTTAATTTTTTTTCTTTCAATTATGTTTAGTAAAGCCTTTAAGTTTGAAGAAAATGACAAACAGTTGTCCTGAAGTGAATAAAACAAGGGTTTCTGACCTAATCTGTCTCTTATTAAATAGACTTGATTATTTTTATAATTAAAGAATACGATTGAGAACTGTCCTTTAAGTTTTTCTATAAAATTGGTACCAAATTTAGATAGCCCTAGAAGAGCTACTTCTGTATCAGAGTGATCAGATTTAAAACTAATACCTAGGTCTTCTAGATATGTCCTAAGTTCTTTATGGTTATATATTTCACCATTGAATAATATTGACGTCTCAAATTCTTCAGAAATCATAGGCTGTGAGGCAGTTTCTGAGAGATCTAATATAGATAATCTATTAAACACTTGGTATACATTAAATTCGTTCTCAAAATTTATAATACTATTCTTTTGATTATCTAATTTTTTAGTTTGATCGGGACCACGACATATAATATGACTGTTAGCTTTATTAACTAAGTTATAGTCAATTAAACTGTTTGATACTTGTCCTATAAATCCACACATATCAATAATCTTTATTTTTAAAGAAAACAGAGTAGTGCTTTGGGTTGAATCCAAGCAACTCGAAATTATTTTGTATTAAGTAACTTGTTACATCCGATAAGGTACTTTCACTATCTTGTCCTCTTTCAGAACTAACATCAACTGTAATAAATTCTGTATTCTTAATAGTGTTTTTTGCACCTATTAATATTTCCGGTTCAAATCCTTCAGCTTCTATTTTTAATAATTTTAGTTTGTTAATTTTATATAAATCAAGAGGATTAGTTTTTATAATTTGATAATCTTCATCTCCATAATAAGAAAGAGAAGAATCTGCCCCATCACGACTTAAATAAAATTTTTCTTCTCCAGATTTGCTTGAAAGGCCTATTTCGTATAATTTTACATTTTTAAAATTAGATAAATTATTAGTCAGACACTTAAAATTATTGGTGTCAGGTTCAAAAGCTATATATTCAAAACCTTTTTTTTCTAAAAGCGAAAAATATAATTCACCAATATTTGCTCCACAATCAACTATTAAGTCACCTTCTGTGAAATCAATTTCGTCTAAAAAATATTTTTCTTTAAACCTTGTTTTTAAATTGTCTAATTTGTCAATTGCTCTAAATATTCTTAATTTGTTTGGATAAATAAGTGAAGTATCTTGGTAGTGATATTTGTATCCAAGGTTTTTTATATAACTTACATTACCATTTTTAACAAAAAATAAGTTAATTGCTTTTGCATACAAATTTGTGTCAAAAAATTTATAAATCAATATAAAAAGTCTTGAGTGAAGAAACAAAAGAATTTTTTTATATTTTGAAATTTTTGAAATATCGTAATTGTCATATAAATTATCAGGAAGATTAAATAAATGACTCATATTGATAATCTTAATATTTTCACACAAATATAATAGATTTATTGTATTTAATGAATTTTAAAAATTTTTTTATAAAAGATAATCTCGACAAAGCATTATTTTTTATCACATTTATTTTTAGCCATTCAGTAGCTAATTTATATTACGACAGTTCTTCTGGACAAGACTTTGAAAAATATAATCGTTACTTAAAGTTTTTTAATGGAGATTTAGTTAATACAAACTTGGAACAAAACCCAGTATATTTTTTCTATGTTTCAAAAATAATGGAAATGAATTCAAAAAAAAATATTTTCTATTCATATGAAAGCCTTGTTAGCTTTTCAATCCAGTCAACCAATTACTTAATCTATGGTATTGGTCTAGTTGGCCTTTACAGATTATTAAAACTTTACAAGGTTGAGGTGTCTAATATTTATTTGTCTTTAGCATTATTAAACTTTTTTCCACCAATGATTGGAATGAGATTAACAATGAAGCCTGAAATATTAAGTTTCTCGCTACTTATTTGGATAATATATTTTATAGAAATGAACCTAGAATACAAAAAGCAAAAATACCTTTATTCATCTATAATTTTGTTTGGTTTCGTATTAACTTTAAAACTTTCTGTAGCAGCTATGCTATCAATTTTTTTAGCATTTGTTTACTACAAAGATTATATAAAAATTGATAAAAAAACGTTCTTAACTGGATTGATTCTTTTATTAACTGTTTTTTCTTTACTGCAATACGAGTCTTATCAGGTAAATAATAAATTTGTCTATGAGGCAGAACATGATACAAAATATAACAATAAAGCCTCTCCTTCAATTATTTATAAAATTAATCCTATAAAGCTATTCAAAGAACCTTATGAGGATCGACACAAAGATTCTATGATAAGTATTTTGCTGCTTGATACTTTTGATGATTACTTTAATTTGTATTGGAACTATGACAAAGGATTATTAGAAAAAAATGAAAAAGTAATTATAACAAGCGAAGAATCTGACAAATTATTTGAAATAGACTCATATAATAAGACATTAAATTACTCAGGTCCATTTAATTTTTATACAAGATTTATAAAACAATATATAGCAATATTATTAACTTTATTTTTTGTTCTTGCTTCAATAAGATACAGTGGCAAACACAAAAAATTTATATACTCACCTTTAATAGGTATCGTTGTTTTAATTATCAATAATGTACTCGGGTTTCCCTCAAATAACTTTGATCCGAATCGAGCAGATACATTCAAAACTTTTTATATTGCAATATTTTTATCATTAAGTTTTATATTTGTAAATATTTTTTTGTTGAAAGTTTTAGGTAAATACAGATATATTTACCTAGTTATTTTTATTTTGTTAATGTTGTTTATTTTTGGTCTACCTTTAGCAAATAATTCTGATTTAGACTCATCACTATCAAGAAACAATTCTTTATCAATTTTTTGCGAAATAAATTATCCATTTTTAAATTCTTCATTATTTGAAAATGAAAATCTCACTTGTATCACAAAGTCTTCTGATGTTAGCGGTTTGTATGAAATTAAAAATGTACCCTATATTAACGTTTTATTTTCTTTTTTAATTATTGGAGTACTATTATTTGAGATTATAAGTCAATTCAAAATTAGAAAATAAATTAATGAATTCCGAAAAAATATTGATAACGGGGGCCAATGGACTTGTTGGATCAGCTTTAACACGTTACCTCAAAGATAAAGACTACAACATATTTCCAATAACAAGAAAAGAAGCTGATTTATTTAAATTTGATGAGACTATGGATATTGTAAATGAAATTAAGCCAACAATGATCATCAATTCTGCAGCAAGAGTTGGTGGTATATTAGCGAACAATGAAAACCGAACAGAATTTATTATTGAAAATTTAAAAATAAACATGAATCTTCTTGAAGCTATAAAATTTCACAATGAAATTAAATTTATTAACCTTGGTAGCTCTTGTATCTATCCGTTAAACGCACCAAATCCAATAAAAGAAGAATCCATAATGAGTGGGCATTTAGAACCAACAAATTCACCCTATGCAATGGCAAAGTTAACTGCCATTGAAATAGGAGACGCTATTACAAAACAGCATGGAAATACAATCATAAACTTAATGCCAACAAATCTTTATGGGCCAAACGATAACTTTGATGAAAAATCTAGTCACGTAATTCCTGGTTTAATAGCTAGGATGCATAAGGCCAAAATTAATAGTTCTAAAGAATTTAAAATATGGGGAACAGGAAAACCTTTGAGAGAATTTTTATTTGTTGATGATTTTGCAGACGCTGTTCAGTTTATTATAGACAACGACATAAACGAAAAACTCTTGAATATTGGTAGTGGCAAAGAAATTTCAATTTTAGACCTAGTTAAACTAATTAAAAATATTATAAACTTTGAAGGTGAATTAATATTTGATTCTGAAAAGCCAGATGGAAATCCAAGAAAACTTCTTGACTCCTCAAAGATTAATTCCTTAGGATGGATTCCAAAAACTGAGTTAGTTGACGGAATAGAGAGAACTTACAACTGGTATAAAAACAATTAAATTGGATTTTCCCAAGTTGGAGATATTAAATTATTTTCTAGAAGTACTTTTTCTTGTTTAGCTAAATCAAGATCGCTTTTGACCATCATTTCAACTAAGCCTTCAAAAGAAACTTTTGGTTCCCAATCTAACATTTTTTTTGCTTTAGAAGGGTTGCCTAATAAGTGATCAACCTCATTTGGTCTAAAATATTCTTCAGATACCTCTATATATTTTTTATAGTCTAAATCAACAATTTCAAATGCTTTGCTTGCAAACTCTTCTACCGTATAAGTTTCTCCGGTCGCTAGTACCCAGTCATCTGGTTTATCGTGTTGAAGCATTAGCCACATTCCTCTTACGTAATCTCCAGCAAAACCCCAGTCTCGACTTGCTGACATATTTCCTAGTGTCAATTTTGATTGAAGGTTTAAGGAAATTCTAGCTACAGCTCTTGAAATTTTTCTAGTCACAAATGTTTCTCCCCTATGTGGTGATTCATGATTGAACAATATTCCATTTACAGCAAATAAATTATAAGATTCTCTATAAAGTTTTGTTAAATTATGTGCAAAAAGTTTTCCTGCTGCGTAAGGACTCAGTGGATTAAAAGGCGAGTTTTCATCCAAAGGTTCAGTTGAATGACCTCCGTACATTTCCGAAGATGAAGCTTGATAATACTTTATTTTTTTATCTAAATTTTTAATTGCTTCTAATAAGGTCAAGGGTCCCACTGTGCTAGTTTGAGTTGAATAGAGCGGATTTTTAAAGGAAACTGCTACATGAGACTGAGCTGCTAAATTATAGATTTCATCTGGCATTATTGAAGTTACCAAATTATTTAATGAATTTGCATCAAGAAGATCGGAATAATGTAATACTAGTTTTTTTGTTTTAGAATATTTTGATATTAAAGGATCAATTCTACTTGTATTAAATGAAGAAGACCTTCTTATAAGACCATGTACTTCATAACCCTTTTCTAGTAATAGTTTGGCTAAATAAAAACCGTCTTGTCCTGTTATACCTGTAATTAATGCTTTGTTCATTTTATATTTAATTATGTTAACAAGTTTGTCATTCTTTATTTTGGTTTTTAAAAGATAGGCCTAATAATGTTAAATAAACTACAGGAAATTGTACGCTTTCCATAGCAACATCAATCAAAGCGTTCAAGAAAGGGGGGATTATTAGCAGTAATATATAATAATTTCCTTTAATTTTTCTGAAGTTATAAAGCATTAAGATCCAGAAAGCTGCAGTTGCAAGCAATAGCAAAAGGCCTCCTCTAGCCAATACTGTGATTACATAGTTATGGACATGCTCATTCAGCCCATCATAACCATATCTACCTGGCTCTTCTGGGTCATTCATAATTACTAAAAGATCATCGTAACCTACTCCAAATAAGAACTGATTATTTTCTAACTGGTAATCAATGCTATCTTGCCAAATGTCTAATCTCCAGTCTGTAGTTCCATCTAGAGAATAAATTCTTCCATCAAGGTAATAAAATGACATAAACGTTTCTGGGTTATAATTCTTTCTTTGAATTGCAGTTTGTGTACTCGTTGCTACTTCTTGGCTAATTTCAGCAACACCTTCTCTTGTTTGAATATTAAATTCTCCAAAAATCCAAACAGTAGAAGTAAAAAATACTAATCCACAAAATAACAAACTAAAGGCTGTAAAAAGTTTATTTTCAAATATATAAGACCTCAAATAGTAAATACTATGAACTGCATAAATAGCACAAAAAAGTACAGATCCACGGCTATTAAACGCTAACAAAGGAAAGATTAAGGCTATATTAAATAAATATCCAAATAATAATATTTTTTTATTTTTCATATTTACATATATCAAGTGATTTACAAAAATTAAGACCATTATCAAATTTGAAGCTTTTATTGGTTCTACTTTATCAGAATAATTTACGAAAAATTCGTTCAATAGCTCAGGGTAGTATCCGATGTAAGGAAATGTCCCAATAGTGGTTGCTAAAAAATATTGAAGAATAAGTATTAACCAGAAAAAATAGGCAGCATTTATATTAAATATATTTTTTTTGCTTATCAATAAACCTAAATAAAAATAAATTAAAACCCAAATAATTGAACTTGACTTAAAAAAATATGCACTATTTGGAAGATGTTGATTTAACAATAAAGACAAAAAGAAACACAAAATTATTAATTTATGTGAGTAGAAGAAGCTAACTGATAAATTTGTAAATTTAATAAACTTTTCTCTTGGAATCAATAATAAAAATAAAGAAAAAATCACAGAAAGTGCAATTAAAATTTCACCTATCCTAAAACCAAAAATAGCAATACCGACAAAAGATCTACTAAATAAAAGTATTCCTGTAAAGAGAAAATAGAGAACGTACTTTAAAACATTATGGAACTTGACATCTTTAATCACAATAATACATCCTAATTATAAGATTATAATAATGGTAATGTTTATATGAACGATATGGAAAATGTAACATTTATTTTTAAAAAGAGAAAAATGAATGTTGAGAGTAACATTGAATACTTTGCAAAAGAGCATTTCTACTATTTTTTTGAGTTTAAAAAAAAATATACAACCAATTTTATTGAAGAAGAAAAACCAAATATTATATTTTTGTTATGTTTTAAAATATTCCGTAAAATATTTAAACGTCCGTTGTATTTGGAAAATTATACAAAAATCAAAAGTATTGGTAAATTAATTAATTCAAGATATGTAATAACAACTAATCAAAATATTTTATACTCTATTTACCCATTACTTTTTTTAATTAAATTTTTTAAAAAAAAGATGAAAATTTACACATTTGTTATGGGGCTTAATGAAAATTTAAAACTTAGCAATAAAAAATTGGCAAAAATCTTTTTTAAAAGTATTGATTATCTTTTTTTTATTTCTAAAAACGAAAAAAAATATTATGAAAATATTTATCCAGAATTCGCTAAAAAATTTAAATATATTCCATTTAGCATTGACTTAGATTTTTGGAAATACAAAAAAAATGAGACTGTTAGAGATAAAATTTTATTTCTTGGAAGTGATAGTAAACGAGACTATATTTTTTTAGAGCAATTAATAAAACATATGCCAGAAAAAAAATTTATAGTTGTTTCGTCGAATATAAATCTTAATTTTACAGATTATTTAAATGTTGAATACTATAACTCAAATTATGAAAACCAAATACTGACAGATTTAGAATTAAAAAATTTAATGAACTCAGCTTTTATATCAATAATACCAATTGTTGACTCATTACAGCCCTCTGGACAAAGTGTTGCTTTACAGTCAATGGCAATGGAAATTCCTGTAATGATTACAAAAACTAATGGATTTTGGGATCCAGATAATCTAATAAATAACAAAAATGTAGTTTTACTTAAAGAGAACAGTCTAGAGGTATGGAAAAACGAGATTGAAAAATTGGAAAATAATTCAAAACATAGAGATCATTTAATTGAAAATTCACGCTTAACCTTAGAGAAATACTTTAATATAGAGTCAAATTTTAAATTATTAAGTGAATATTTTTAACTTGATATTATTAATAAGTTTTTTATAAATTAGGAATAAAAATACAATAGTACTTTTTTTTGTATCTAATTTTGATTTATTAATATTAGTAAATAAGTTTTCATATTTAGAAAACATATCCTCATTTCTAAATTGATAATCTTTCATTTTTAGTAAATAACTACTATGGTTAGCTATTAATTCAGAAATCTTACTTTCAAGATTTTCTGAATCATACTCGAGTCCATAACCATTGCAATATTCAGGAATTCCTCCACTTTTTTTAAAGAGAATAGGTAAACCACATTGAGCAGCTTCAATATGATGATTGCCTGATGGTTCATTTAAAGACCCAGTTATGTATGCATTATTTTCGTTCAACTTTTTCACTAACTCTGCTCCAGAAAGAGGTTCAAAAAAATTGATATTTTTAAAATTCTCTTTATTTGAAAAATTACCTATAAAATTAACTTCTATTTTATTTCCCAAATCAGAGGTAGAAACAATTTCATCTAATTGTTTATACAAATCATGTCCTTTCATAGCATTATCACTCCAGTGATGGGATACTATTTTAAATTTTTCTTTGTTATTCCATGATTTATTCCTAATGTTTTTAAATAAATCGGAATCACCCCCTCCTAAAATAACTGAGAAATCGGCATCAAATCCATCTTGATTATAAACATCATATAACCACCTGCTTACAAAAACTGTATGATCTGCAACTTTATTAGCATTAATATAAAATTCATTTACTCCTTTTGTATTTTTTCTTTGGTCACACTCATTAATTCTTTGAATAACAAATACATTTGGATTGATATTTTTCTTATAAAGTTGAATGTCTTTGTGGGTGTAAGAACTAGAAAGAGATGATTTTCTAGGGTCTGTAAGCAATATTAAATCTATATCTTCATCAGCTAAGTGATTAATTACTTTTATTCCTTTTTTTTCAAAATACTTATGAAAATTTTTAAAAAAATTATTACCCCCACCCCAAGGGCCTTCAATAATATTTGCACCCAAACTAATTTTATTAATTTTCATCAAACATATTTCTAAATTCTTCAAATCCATTAGGAATTTTATATTTTTGCGAGTTTTTATATGCTTCAGAAACATTAGGTTTAGCATTTCTAAAATTTTCCATGGAAAATAGCGATTCTTTTGAAAGAATTTCTTTAGCCACACCCACATCTGTTGAAATAATTGGAGTTTTAGTTATTGCACACTCCAATATAGCCTGTGGACCTCCCTCTACTCTAGAAGTAACTATATATAGATTCAGCATATTATAAAGTTCATTAATTTTTTTAATATTTACCATTTCAAAATATTTGTATTCAATCTTATTTTCCTCTAGGGCATTTATAATATAATTTCTTCTTTTTCCTGTTAACAATACTAAGACTTTTTTTTCTTTATTAATATCCTTAACTATCTCTAAAAACCTATCTGGACCTTTGGAAAGTTTTGGTAGATTAACATCATGCCCTTCGGAGTCTCTTTGAAAACTACCAATCAAATAATATTCATCTTCTATCTTGTATTTCTCTTTTAACTTTCTTTTATCTTCTATGTGAAACCAATTATTTTGATTAATCCAAAAGGGAATGCTTATAATTTTTTTTGTCGTTAGAGATGACAATTGTAATTTAGTATTTTGAGAAATAACATGATAGTAATCTACGAATTTATCCCTTTCTTTAAATTCTCTTAAATCATGTTCAGTAAATTTATCAAAATCTATATGATAAATTGAGCAAACTACTTTTTTTTTCTTGAGAGTTGATTGATTTAATTTTTTCCACGTCCAAGGAGATGCTAGCCATATTAGATCAGAGTTTATTAGAAGCTTTGATGAAATATCAAAATTATACTCGTACCATTCTTTTCTTAACCTATCAAGAATCCAATTTTCCCTAGCTTTATTTAAATATATTTTCATTGTTTCAAGTAAAATATAATCTTATATATGTAAAGGATTAATAATCAAAAAAGTTTTAATTACAGGAGTGAAGGGTCAAGACGGTATTTTTCTAACTAGTCACTTAATTAAAGATAATATTAAGGTTTATGGTGTTTCAAGAAATTCAAATTCTGATTCTTTTTTTTATAAATTAAAATATATCAATAAAAATGCAGACTTTAACAATGTAGAGTTAATTAAAGCTGACTTAAGAGATAAAAATATAACAAAAAAAATATTAGATGATGTTAAGCCAGATTCAATAATTAATCTATCAGGACCAAGCTCTGTCTATGAATCTTTCAAAAATTCTAATATTAAGAACGACATCATAAATATTTTTAATAATATTGTAGATTCTTGTATAGAAATTTCAATATTTCCTGAATTTTTTCAAGCAAGTAGTAGCGAAATGTATGGTCTAAATAAAGATCCAAGATTAGATGAAAATTCAAACTTTATTCCAAACTCACCTTATGCGGAAGGTAAATTAGAAAATCATAATAAAGTCCAATTTTTAAGAGAACATCATGATTGGAATTTAGTTTCTGGTATATTGTTTAATCATGAATCAGAATTTAGAGATTCAAATTACTTAATCTCAAAAATAATAAACTATTTAATTAATAAAGATAAGAAAAAACCCTTAATATTAGGCTCTTTAGATTACGAAAGGGACTGGAGTTACGCTGGTGATCTAATGAAATATGTTTCTTCAATTAACTCGCAAAAATTTAACGAAAATTTTGTTATTGGCTCTGGGATTCCAACAAGTATCAAATTACTGGTGGAAATTTCTTTTGGTTTCTTTAATTTAGATTTTTCAAAATATGTTGAGGTTAATGAAAACCTACTTAGAAAAAATGATCCGGTAACAAGAATAGCTAATATAGAAAAATTAAATACTTTCTTTAAATCTCAAAAATTTATACCAATTGAAGATGTTATTGAGAGAGTAATTAAATATAAAATTTATTTAAGGAATTAAATTTTTTCTTACACAATCGGCAAAATACTTTTGTTCAATTTTAAATTTGGTTGAAATATTATTTTTCATATTTAAAAAATATAAAACTTCTTTAAGGTTTTTAATTTTATATCCTTGAGCAAATAAATCTTTAAAAAGTTTATAGTCCTGAGAAAATAAGAACCTTTCATCATAATTACCGACAGATTGAATAATTTCTCTTTTGATTAAAAGTGTTCCATGTATAAATGGGTTTTTAATTTTCATAACAAACTTAGGATTTACAAATTTAGATATATTTGGAATTATTCTTTCCTCACCAATAATTTTTGCCAAACAACAGACAGCATCAAAGTTCTTTTCAAGCAAATAATTTAATTGTCTTTCAATACGAATTTTTTTACTTATATCGTCTGCATCATGCCTGGCAATATACTCTCCACGAGCTAGATTTAATAAATTATTTAGGCTCTTTGTTAAACCTAAATTTTTCTGATTTTTAATTACAACTATTCTTTCATCCTTAGAATTCATTTTCATTAACATTTCATACGTATTGTCAGTGCTGCAATCATCGGATACTAAAATTTCCAAATTTTTATAGCTTTGATCCGAAATACTCTCAACTGATTTTTCAATAGTGTTCTCTGCATTGAATGCACTTATTATTACTGAAACCAATGGCTCTTTAACCATTGTTATATATATCCATAAATTTTTTACTTAATTTTTCATTATTTAATATTTCTTTTGTGAATATAGAGTTTTGTTTGCCAAGAGCAGCTAAATCAAAGCTATCCAAATTCTTAAGGATATTCCGGAGTGAATTAGTGTCATTGTGGTTGAACTTTAATTGGTAGTCCCTTGGAAAAAATTCTTTTATTCCTCCATTGTCAGGAAATATTGAAGGAACACTTAAGAGAGAGGCTTCACACAATAAAGTAGGTTGTCCCTCATATAATTTAGTATTTGTTATGACTGCTTTTGCACTGTTAATATAACCTAAAGTTTTATGATGATTTAATTCGCCAAGAAACTCAATATTTTTATTTTTTTGAATCTTTAAATTATTTGCCTCTGGACCATCACCAATAATAAGTAATTTATAATTTGTTTTTAACGAACTAAATATATCAATTAATTCATTAACTCCTTTTTCATTTGATATCCTACCTGCATAGAGAACATAGTCCGAATATTTAATTTCTTGGAAATTTTCAAGCTTTATTAGATTAGGAAAGACAAACAATCTTTGTTTGTTAAATCCTTGGTTAATCATGAATTCTCTTTGAAAATTTGTTAAATTTAATATTTTTATATTTTCATTTTTTAAAATATTGTAATATCTTTTGCCATAATAATTTACAAGAAAAGACTTTATGTAAGAACTATCAAAATATTTATTAAAGTATTTTTTAGATTTTGAATCTCCTCCACAACCCATACATACTTTAGAATTTTCAAAATGACTTTTTGCTGAATATGTTTTTGTACAGTCAAATCTATAATTATGAAGTTTTAAAAATATTTGAATATCAGGTTTTTTTCTTAATCTAATAAAAATATTATTCCAAATATTGAACCATGTATTATGAAAATATACAATTTCAGGTTTAAAGTCATGAACTTTCTTTAAAATTTTTCTCTCTGCGAAAAAATTTTTATTCGTTATGAAATTTAAAATTTGTTTTACTATTAAGACATTATTCGTAAAATATAAAACTTCCACATTGAAATGTTCTTTTAAAAATACAATTTCATTTTCAACGGCTAAATCTTCTCCACCTAAATTCCTATATTTATTATGAACAATTAATACCTTTTTTTTAGCCACTTTATTTATCTCTCAACTATTTTTCTTTGTCCTTGAGAAATTTCTATTGAAAGATGATTATCATAATCTAAATCAATTGTTGAGTGAGTTGAATTTATTATAGTAATTTCTTTTTCATTTAATTTTTCTGAGATAAGTTTTCTACTAATTTTGTCTAGATTAGAAAATGCTTCATCAAGAATTAAAATTTCAGGTTCTAATATTAATGCTCTTATCAAAGAAATTTTTTGCATTTGGCCAGAAGAAAGATCTTTATTTGATATCTTTGTTTCTAGAATATTTTCCTTAGATTCTTTAAATAATTGAAATTCATAAACAAATTTTTCCAATACTTTATGATCATATTCTTTTTTTGATCCGTATACTAAATTATCTTTAAGTGTTCCTTTTATAATCAGTGGGTTCGGACCTACATATCCATATTTGCCTGAATGAGTTATTACATTTCCATCAATTGGGAAATATACTCCAGCTATTAACCCAAGTATTGTACTTTTACCACTCCCATTTTCGCCTGTGATAATAGTATGTTGATTTTTATTAATTTTGAATGATAAATTTTTGAAAATTAACTCTTCAGCCCCAATGTATTTAAAAGATACATTTTTGAAATTTACTGCAACTTCACCCTCTAGCTCTTCAATTTTATGATTATTCTTATTTACTGATTTCTTATTTTTTTCAACTAAATAAAGTTTTTCTAAATGAACTTGTGAATTAATAACCATACCTATTGTTCTATTAATTTCTCCAAATGATTGAAAAAGCCTCAAAAGAATACCAATTAACTCTAAAGTAAAAAATTTAATTCCTTGATAAAAATTAAAAATTACAGAAATAATAAAAAGTGTAATAAAAGGAGGTATTAGAGCATTTATTGTTCCTAATTGAAAATCTTTGGTTTTATATTTCTTGTAATATTCTGCAGTTGCTTTGAAGTCTTTGAGCTCTTCTTCTTGTTTATTTAAAATTTTTATTAAATACAAATTTTCAATTAATCTTTCTATCTTTTCAAATACTTCCTTTGATTGGTGGTATGCTTTATCAACGTATTTTCTTAATGTTATGGATAACTTCTTTGAAGGAAAAAATAAAACAATAGAGATAACAAGAATTGGTGTCAGGCTCTGTGACTGAAAAATAATTATATAACCTAAATAAACAAGTGCCTGAAGAGATATATTTATTAAAGTTGCTAATGATTTGTAAAAGTACGCAACATGATTGCTTAATTGACCAACATAAAAGAAAGCATCAGCAGTTGAATAGTTTCCTTTATAAAAAACTTCACTCATAAGGTATATTTTTAAGTTTTTTTCAATTTCAAGTTGTAAAGCCAAGATAATAAATTTTTCAAAGTAGAGTGTTGTAAATCTTAAGATGATCAAAAAGGGTAGTAAATATAAATTATTTTTAAGATAATCAATTAAAAATAAGTTGCTGGTGTCTTGAAAGTAGTCAGCAAAAAATAAAATTATTACTATATCTATTAAAACGGAAATATTTGCTAATAAAATAGAAAGCGAAATCTTTAATTTTTTTTTGCTTGTATTAGTGATTTTTGAAACAACAAGAATGTCATTTATTACAGACTTTATCTTTAACAACATAACAACAATCCTATCTTAAGCAAGTTTACAAAATATTTACAAACTATATTGATTAGATACATCACTTAGATAGTAGAGGCCTATTAAAAAATGTTGATTATTTTATATGTTATAAATGAAATAAAACTTGATAAAAATTCCACTATCGATTCATATTTTGGCACTAAAAATACAAATATGCATATAGATTACTTAAATCGATTTTAGGCATTTAATTTAATTTTTTATAATATGTTGAAATAAATGTTCATAATATTTATGTGACAAATTTTCATTAGTGTAATTTTCACCAACTTTTTTTGCAGAGTTTTCAATTTTTTTCTTATTATTATCTGTCATTGAAAGAATTGCTTCAATTTTTGCTTCGGATTCTGCATGGTCTAGTGGGTCGAAAAAAAATCCATTTATATTATCTTCAACTACTTCTTCTGCATTGCAATACTTGCTAACAAGTATTAGTTTCCCAAAAAATAATGACTCTAAAAGCACAACTGGTAATCCTTCTTTATGCCCTGTATCTGAAATAATTGACGGAATTACTACTAGGTCTGCAAATTCATAGATTGATTTTTTTTCTTCTTTACTTATAAAACCTGTAAAAAGATATCTGGAATTTGGTATCTGAGCATTTTTCAACATCTCTTCATATTTTTTCTTTAATGGCCCCTCACCGCATAAAATGAGATTTAAATTTTTATGTTTCTTACTTAGTCTTTCAAAAATATTTATTAAATTCTCTACCCCTTTAATCTCTGCAAATCTCCCAATAAAGACTAAGTTAATTCCATCTTTAAACTTTTCTAATGAATATACTTTTTTACTTAATGAGTCTTCATAAGAATCCGTATCTACTGGCATAGGAACTACTAAACTTTTATTTTTGATAAAATTTTTCTCTCCAATTGTTTCAATAAGTCTTTTCTCTGTAGAAAATGAATCATTAGTCCAAGCTTTAGAATTTTTAATTACTAAGGTTGCTATCAATTTACCCAATATTGGAATTTTTTTTAATACTATTACGTCTTGTGCGTGGGTTGTAAAAACATATGGAATTTTAAAAAATAACTTTACTATGTAGGCTGAGATAGCTTGAGGGGTAAACCAATGAGCGTAAATAACATCTGGCTTTTCTCTAATTACTAGTGTAATTGTGTTGAGCACCTGAAATATAAAATAAAAAGGGACCAAAAATATTCTCAATTTATTTTCTTTAATTGATGGAACAATTCCCCTTCCTGCTAATTTCTCATATCTACTTGGAAAGAAGTAATGATACCTTACTTGTTTAAAGTATTCTGAATCTTCAATAACTAATCCATCATTAATATGTGGAACTAAAACTGTAAAACTCATATGAGAATAGTTTTGTTTTAACTTGATAATCTGATCCATAACAAAAGAAGGGACTGTATCTTTAATATTTTTTGGGAATGTTGAGGTTAAAAGTAAAACTTTCATAACTTATTTGTTTTAAATTCATAATTAAATATTTTCGTAACGATATAAATAAGTATTAATGCAATCACAAATTTGTGAAATTCAATACTATTAATTTTGTTAAATAAGTTTATAACATCTCCATTAGATATATTTAACCCCACCCCTTCTAATGTGAATAAAACCTGATCTTTTGAAAAAACCACAAATAAAGTCTTGAGTACCATACCGCCAAAAAGACTTGTTGCAAATATTATTTGATAGCTATCAAAAGAAAAAAGAGACTTTAATACACCGCTTAAATAAAGAGGCTGAGCATATCTTGTTAATTTGCCAAATGAATTAATTTGATCGATTTCGGATAATGATGTTAAAACATTTGTTTCGAAAAATATTACAGACAGTAATGAAAAAATAGAAAAGGTCGTTAAGTATATTCTTTCTGTTTTTGTAATTTTATCAAAATAATTAATAAATAGATATATACAAAGTGGAATTAACGAATATAAGTACCTCATTCCAAAAGCAGAGGCAACAGTTCTCCATATTAATACTAAGAAAATTAACGATCCTATAGAAGCAAATACAAAAAGATTCTTAAAATAATTTTTTTTAAAATCTAATAACAACTCTTTTGTTAAAAATAATAATATTAAAAAAATGATTGGTATAAACCACATTATCCCAAATTCTTGTGTTACAAATATCTGAACTAAATTTTTAAAATAATAAATATAAACACTTTCATTTCCAAAAATATCTGCACTAGTAAATGTTTCTGAAATCAATGGGAAGGTTTTTTTATTGTAAGCTAGTAATGGCCTAAAACTAACCTGGCCATAAATTAAATTTGATAGATACATGAAAATTAATGTAGCAAAAAAAGAATTAATAATAAAAAACTTGTTTTTTATCAATTTTTGATTTCCCATCTTGCTTTTATCAACTTTATTAATCCAAAAAGGAAGTAAAAAAACAAAATAATTTACATATCTGACTAAATAGTTTATTAAAAATAAATATGGGATTAGTCCTGCTATAAAATTCTCTTTATTTGACGATTTTTTATAAAAACTATTGAGGAAGTAAATAATTAAAGTTACGGTAAAAAATTCATAAATATGAGTCATACTATATCTCTCAAAGGCGTAATAATGAATGCCGGTTCCGAAAAAAATGAGGAGTATCCAATTTAAATTTATTTTTATATCTAAGGATTTGATAATTTTGACAAATAAATAATAGGAAAAAGCAAAATAAAAAATTGGCGAAAATGAATAAAGTAAAAGTTTATAATTCATACTTTCTTGTTGAATTAAACCAAGATTTGAAAAAATATTATCTAGAATATTGCCAATGTACATAAAAGGTGCAGCTAATATACCTGCACCTACAAAACCAAGCGGTGCTATTTTTTCTTGATATTTATAAACTTTCCCGTCAATAAATTCCATTTGATTTGAATAATCAAAATCAAAGTCTTCTGCAATTGTTTCAGTATGTACAAAATATGAATGATCATCTCCACAACAATTAATCTCATTTATATACCTGTAATCTGTTCTAAATGAAACTAATAAAAGTAAAAATACAAAAATAAATTTAATATTTTTATTTAAAATAAATCTATTTTTTTTGGACATAATTACCAATATATTGATTTACAATTTCATCACTTTTCATGGTATTTCTTGCAAACTCTAAATCTTCGACTGTATCAACAGAACTAGTATATTTATGAATTTCAAATCCAAATATTTTCATTTCATAAAAAACAGCTCTCAATAACTCAATTCCTTCAATGTTTTCAATTTCAGTTGGTTTAAACTCCACAAAATTATTTAATGCACTAAAGCTAAAACCAACCAATCCAGTTTGCTTAATAAGGCTGACATTGCTTCTAAAGTTATGAGGAATATCATTTCTTGAAAAATACAAGACCTTTGAATTGTGATTTAAAGTAATTTTTACTGTATTGACATTATTTGAATTAGGTTCAATTGTGTAGCCTAAAAGTATATCCTGAAAGTTATTATTAAAGTTTTTTATAAGATTATTAATGTCTATTGGGTTAATTAAAGGTTCATCACCTTGTATATCAACAATTAAATCTTCAGAAGATAGGTTAAGCTTTCTTGCTGCCTCAGCGCATCTTTCTGTTCCATTTTTATGTTCTTTACTAGTTAAAATGGTTGGAATTTTAAATTTCTTAGCAACTTCTGTAATTTCATCGCTATCGGTACAAACATACACTTCGTCTAAGTCTGATAATTTAGATCTAAAATATACATGAGAAAACATTGGGAGACCAGAAATTTCTTTTAGTGGTTTATTTGGTAGTCTGGAACTTTCCATTCTGCATGGAATTAAGCCAATTTTTTTCATTTTTACCATATTATTAGAAATAATTTTTATAATCTTATTAAATTGAAGTTTAATAAAAAAAATTTTCTGCATTACTTAATACTTGTATACTTGGGTTTAATTTTTTTTCTATTGTCGATAGTAAATAATTTTAAAAAGGAAAAATTAAATATAATTTCCTTATCAGGACATAAACTAATTGGAAACCTTGAGACTTTATATAATTTAGATCAATATGATGGAAATGTTTTTTTCTATATTACTTTTGAATACAAGTATTTTAAACTTCTAAAATCTGATAAAAAAAATATTTTGTATGGCCTTAACCCCTTACATTTACATAAGTATCTTTCATCCAAAATAATAATCTCGAGTCATGGTCTCTTATTTCACAAAATTATTAAATCGATATTTAATATTAAAACCTTATATACCGGACATGCTATTAAAAGTAATAACCATGCCTCCATATTGAAAGAACAGCTTCTATTTGATGAAGTTTGGCTTTATTCAAATTTTGAAAAAGATATATATTTGGATGAATGCAATTACAAAGGTGGGAATCTAGTGCCAGTTGGGTATCCACGTCTAGATGATTTATATCATCTCTCATTGAAAAAAGATCTAATAAAATCAGATATAAATCTGAATAGTAATTTAATATTGTATGCTCCAACTTTTGACAGAAATAATTATGACTATCAAAAGAGTCTATTTTCTTACAATGATCTAGATTTTTATAAGTTTCTTGAACAATTTAGTAAAAATTACAAATTTAAAGTACTTTTAAAATACCACATTGAAACAAAATTAAACCAGAGCACAAAAGATTTTATCTCCTCTTCTGATAGCTTGATTTTAGTAAACAATTATTCAAAATATCCCGATATTATGCCCTTAGCAATATCTGATATTCTTATTACGGATTGGTCCAGTGTTTTTGTTGATTTTTTATCTTTATCTAAACCAACAATCTTTTTAGATACACCACGTACCTATACAAAGTCAGGAGTTTCAAAGGTATTTGATAATGAATATATAAAAAGAGTTAAAAAATATGAAAACTTAAAAACCCAAATAATAGATTATCAAAGTGACGGATTCAGGCTTTCAGAAAAACAACATAAATTTAAAGAAGTTATTTTTGAAAATAGGTTTGAAAAAAATAATACAGAAAGATGCTGTGAGAGAATTGATAAAATAATTTAAGATGATAAAAAAAAACTTAAGATTATTTGTAACTTTATCCATAATTGGATATTTGTTTTATTTTTTATATGAGAATAAATCGTATATAAATTTTTCAGACTATAAAGTAAATTATTTATTTATTATATTTTTAGTTTTTGTTGTTAAACATTCCATTCAGGGGTTAATAAATCAAATTCTTTACACAAATATAAATATTAAAATTAACTTGCTAGATGCTTTGTTTGCAACAATAATCAATTCTCTTGGCAATATTTTTGGACCTTTAAATTTGGGTTTAGGACTAAAATTTGCTTATTTTAAAAATAAATTTAAGTTCAAAAGTTCTGATTTTATAAAAGTAAGTATAGATTATGCAGTTTTTCATTTGTTTTATACAATTGGAATTTTTTTATTAGTTTTAATCTACTTAGATAAAAATCAATACTCTGAGTATGTAGATATTTTTACTTTCTTATTTCTTGGATCCTTTTTAGTAATTTTATTAAGCAACAAGATTGTAAACTTTATAAATAGTTCAGGATTAAACCCTAAAATTAAAAAAGTATTTTCTTTGATTAACTTCAATTCAATAAAAACAAATCGTCTTAAATTATTTATTACAGCTAATATCCACTATATTTTCACATTCTTAACAATTTATTTAACTTTTAATTTTTTAGATATAGATAATACTTTTTTTGATGCAATTAACTTTGCTGTAATTGGAGAAATTTCTAGCTTTTATAGAATTACTCCAGGAAATATTGGGATAATTGAAATAGCATTAATTTTCTTTAAAGATTTATTAAGCCTTAGTGCAATACAGATTATTCTTATCAGCATTACTCAAAGATTATCAAGTTTATTGTCTCTAGGATTTATTAATTTAGTACTAAGTTTATTTTTCAAAATTTCTGATTAAAAAATACAATTTTAACCTTTGCTTTGAGCATATTTTATTCTGGTTTTTCTAGCATCCAAATATAAGTTGGAATCATGAAATAAAGAAGTCTACTTAAAATATTTAAACAGAAACGATAAATTCTTCCATGACTTATTTGGTCTGTGGCATTAAATTTTTCAGGATTTTTTATAATTTTGAGAGTATAGTCGTGCACATAAAATTGATTTACAAGTTTTTTTAAGTTTCGAATTGACAGATGATTCTCATAATATTCATCATATTTTGTAAATATTCTAATATAAATATTTGCAATTTTTTTTGGAAAAAATGAAAGGAAAGGAAGTTTATAGTGTCCTTCAATTATTTTATACCTATTACCTGCTGCAAAATAGCATACTCCCCCTGGCTTCAGAAATTTGTATATATTGGCCATTAGATTTTCTGCTGAGGGGACATGTTCATAAATATGAGAACAAGTTATTACATCAATGCTGCTTTCTTTCAAATTTAGCTCTTCAATTGGGCTGACTATATATTCAATATTATTTTGGCTTTTATTTATTTTTGCATAATTGATAGCTTGCTTGTCTATATCTATTGCAATAATTTTCTTAAATTTCTTTGCATATTCAAAAGTCATAATTCCAGAAGAACAGCCTATATCTAAAAGTGTTAAATTTTTAGTTTCAGTTAAAAAATCTTCTAGTACAGAAGTTGTTTTTTTAGCTTTTGTAATTCTTTGAGCTTCATCAAACATAGAACCATCTATTTTTGAAAAATTATATTGATAATCTCTTGTCATTTAAATAATTGTCCTGCATCATCAAAATCTAATTATAATGACCTAATAGTGAATGTTAATGGAATATTGTTATGTGGTGGTAGGGGTACAAGACTTTTACCAACTACTTCTTATCTAAACAAACATCTGATACCCATTTATGATAAACCAATGGTTTACTACTCACTTTCAATTCTTTTAATGAGTGGAGTGAATAATATATCGATTATTCATAATTCAAATGACAAAGACCAATTCGAAAATCTTCTTGGAGATGGAGAACAATTTGGTATAAAAATAAAGTATGTAGAGCAGCCTGTTGCTGGGGGGATTCCAGAAGCTATTAATTTAGCAACTGAAGCGGAAAGTGAAGAGAAAACAGTAACTGTATTGGGGGATAATTTTATATTTGGTGAAAAATTCTATACAAAACTTGAAGAAATTATAAACAATACAGGCAAGTCATCAATTTTTTCTCAAGTAGTAAAAAGTCCTGAAGAATTTGGTGTTGTCCAAACAGACCCTTCAAACAGAATCATAAATATAGTAGAAAAGCCAAAAGAATTTATTTCAAACTTAGCTGTTATTGGACTCTATGTTTTTGATAATTCTTATAAGAAACATTTTAAAAATATAAAAAAATCGGAACGTGGAGAATTTGAAATCATTGACATAATTAAAAGTTATGGTTTGGAAAATGTTAGTCATAATTATATTGGAAGGGGGACTGCATGGTTTGATATGGGAACTACAAACTCTTTTTATAAGTGCTCTTCCTTTGTTAAAACAATACAAGATGAACAGGGGCTATTAGTTTGTTCACCTCATGAAATTTCTCTTAGAAATGGCTGGATTGACAAAAATCATTTGTCTAATTATTTAGATAGTATTAAAGATTCTGAATATTCAGAAAATTTACAATATTTGATGAGATGACACTTGTCTCAATAATCATTCCAACATTAGATAGACCAGAACTTCTAAAAAGAGCAATAACCTCAATTTATAATCAAACTTTTAAAGATAAGATTGAAATTTATGTCATTGACAGTTCTTCAACCGAAGAAACACAAATGCTTTGTGAAAAATATTCTTTTATGGAAAATAGAAATTTAAATTATATCAAAAACAATCAAAGTAATTTTCCTATTGATAATTATGTTGTTGGTGCAAAATATATAAGCGGTGACTATTCAAAGTTTCTTTGTGATGATGATTGGTTAGAACCAAGCTTCATTGAAGAATCTATAAAATTAATGGAAATTAAAGGTGCGTCCTGTGCTGTTTCAAATATTAATCTCATTAAAAGATCGGGTAAAAACGAGATTAATAAAAATAACTATTATAAAATCCATGATGGTGAAGTCAGTCTAAATGATATTTATAATTTTATTTTGAAAGACAAGTCTTTACCTGTCAGTGATTCTGCAAGCTTAATGAGGTCTTCTAAACTAAAAGAAGCATTTTTCAGCTCTTTAACAAATGTTGAATGCAGTAAAATTCAATACGGATTTGATTTCTATATAAATTATTATTCTGTTTTTGATAAATCAAAAACATTTTTTCTTAATAAATCATTAGTCAATTCGTGGGCTGGAAACGATTCGATAACTGTAAATGCAAAACTTTCGAGAGTTTCTTATTGTAATTTCTTTGCATTCTTAAAATTTATCGAATTATTTGATATTGACGTTGGAGAAAAAAATATGGATCTAATAAAAAATAAAATTGCAATAATTAAACTAAAATCATACTTGAGTAGAGATTTAAAAATTTTAATTCCAGAAATAAATTATAAAGGTAAGTTAAAATTTTCATTTATTTTTATAAAATATATAAAAAAAATTTTTGTTAAATTTAAATATTTAATTAAAGCCTAGAATTTTTTTGATTGACTCAATAACCTGATGTGCTTTATCATCTGTTAGCCCTGGATACATTGGTAAGCTGAAAATCTCTTTGGCTACTAATTCAGTTTTTGACATACTTCCTTTTTTATATTTTTCAAATGGAGGCATTGTATGTATAGGCCAGGGATAAGATATATTTAAGTTGATATTCATCTTTTTTAAATCTTCCAATATCTTGTCTCTTTTTGAATGCCTAACAACATATAAATAATAAGTATGGAAGGAACACTTTTTTTCAACTGGTAATATTAGATCAGTTTCAACCAAACCTTCATTGTAAATTTTTGCGATTTCTCTTCTTCTGTTTATTTCATTCTTAATATTTTTTAATTTATAACGTAATATTGCAGCATGAACTTCATCAAGTCTTGAATTTACTCCATCTATTAGAGAGAAGTATTGATCTTCCATTCCATAGAATCTCAACATTTTTAGTTTTTTATAATACACACTATCAGAAGTAACACACATTCCACCATCTCCAAAAGTTCCAAGTATTTTTGTTGGATAAAAAGAAAAAGCAGAAATATCTCCAAAACTTCCACATGTTTTATTTTCTATTTTTGCACCGTGTGATTGAGCACAGTCTTCAATTAAAATTATATTTTTTTCATTACAGATTTTTTTTAACTCTGTTATTTTTGCTGGATGTCCGTAAAGGTGTACACAAACTATAGCCTTGGTCTTTGAAGAAATCATTTCTTTAACGCTTTTGATTGAAATATTGTATGTTCCCTCGTCAATATCGCAAAACACCGGTTTTCCTCCTGTTTCAACAATTGCAGAAACTGTAGGCACTGCTGTATTTGAAACAGTTATAACCTCATCGCCATCTTTTATTCCTGCAGCTTTAAGAGCTAATTCAATTGCATCAGTTCCGTTACCAACCCCAACTCCATATTTCGCTTCAACAAATGAGGAAAACTCTTTTTCAAACATAGAAACATTTTCACCCAAGATTAGCTTTCCAGATCTAAATACCTCTTTTACTATTTCAATAATTTCATTTTCGTCTTCAGAATATTGCTCTAAATAAGACCAAACGTTAATGGGGTCATTTGTCAATTTAACTCCTTTTTAAAATTCAAAAACTCTTCATTAGAGTCTTTGAACTCCTTATTAATAGTATCAATATCATTGTTTTTGTACTTCGCAAAAACAGCTTTTAAATAGTTAGTAAATGTATCATCAAAACCGACTATTATTTCTTTTGTAGATTCATTTTCTTTGATTATCAAACTTGTATTAAAATCATCTGGCGGACTGAAGACTCTTTCGTAACTAATAGAAAAATTGTTACTTTTAAAAATAACTTTATTTTTATATTCTTTATTAAAGCCAAATTCAAAATTCGCTTTTTTTTCATTTCCATATTTTGCATATCCAGAAAAACCCATGTTTACTTTATCTGATTTGCTACTTGTATCTTTGATAAAAATACTTTTTGCATTACTGCCCCAAAAATTTCTTCCCAATTCAGAAGCATAAATACCCATATCGTTTATTGATCCTCCGCCAAGTTCTTCTGACATTCTAAAATTATCAGTACTTAGTTCAGGTATAAAAAAAGTATGTGTCAAAGTCCCATTTTTATATTTTTTTGAAAGCTCTTTAAATTTTTTCCAAGCATTGTGATATTGAAAAACGCAGCTTTGGGTAATAAATAAATTATTTTTTTCAGCAACATTCACTAATTTATTTAAATGAGATAGCTTTAAAACTGCTGGCTTGTCAATAATTACATTTTTATTATTATTCAAACTTTTTATTGCATATTCAAAATGATTTGAATTAGGTAAAGAAATATACACTACATCACTATCGCTTTCATGAATAGCATTTTCATATGACTCATAGACTTTTTTTATTTTATTAATTGGTTTAATTACCTTAGACCTGCTTGCTATATCAATAGACAAAAATTCATCAATTTTATTTACTGCTGGTATCACTCTTCTAATTGCGATGTCAGAATAACCTAATAATAAAATTTTACTCATTCCTAAGTCTCTAAACTTTTTGATAAAAGAAAAATACTTCTTGCTTCCATTCCCATTAATTCTGAAAGTATTAATTTTCTTGATTCTTCTTCGTTAAGAATGATCATATCTTCACTGTTAAAATTTTTACTTTCAACATCTATGTCAATTATTATGTGGGGAACAGAGACTCTCCAAAATCTTCCACCCTCTTCTGACATATTAATAGTATGGATATTTTTAATATTTCCATACTCTTTATACTTTTTATTCAACTTAGACTTTATTTTAGTAATATCATTTTCGCTAGATTTAATTATCTCAGTTGGTCCAATTACAAATCCATTTACATAGCCAGGCTCTATACAAAGTGACCACATATAGTTTATTGATTTTTTATTTAGAAGCCTTAAAAGGACATAATATAAATTTCTTGATTCAAGAATTATAGGTTGGGACCAATTTGGAACTTCTCTATTTTGAATTTGAACATTAACGCCTTTCACAGAAAAATTATCATGCTTAGTAAAAAAATCAAAACAGTCTTTATCTTCCGAATAAAATTTTTTAACGTCGTTATGAAGTCTGCCGTGATCAAGATATTCTTTTTTTGATCTTGAAATTAAATTTTCTATTTTTTCATCCAATTTTTTGTTGTTGTTTTCATATTCAAAAGAAATTAAGGACAAAACGCTTCTTAGGCAGGAATTTATAGAGTTATCATGTTTGCTAAATGCTAGTACCTGGCCTAGAGTCATCCATTTAAATCCAGACTGTTCCTCTAAGTACTCTGTTTCAACAATTACATTTTGATTAAATTTTTGCCAATACCTTAATCCTTGTTCGGGTTGAAGACTGTCGATTATATATTTATCTTTAGGAATATTTACAAATTTTTCCCAATATGGTGGAAAACTTCCTCCGTGGGCTTTTGAATAATTGCTTTTTGTTGCTTGAATTGTTGGAGAAAGCTGAGCTTTATTAATATTTCCTGGCTCCTCTTTAAATTGAACTAAAATATGAAAAATACCATTTATCGTTGTAGATAGTATTCCTAGGACGCCGACTCCATTTTGATGAATGATACCATTTTCTATTTTGTTGTGTTGAACTCTTTTGATGCTGAAAAATTTTTTTGAATCGTGTACGTAGTTTTGATTTTGGTCAAAACCCCAATTTTTTATTTTGCTAAGTCCTATAAGCTCGACTTCAAAAGCATCATTTTCTTGTAAATCAAAATAATATTTTTCTAGTTCGCTTAATTTATATTTTGGCCCATCCAAACACTTGATAGAATTGTTGATAATGCTGTTTAAAGATTCCATCGTATAATCATTCAATTTAATACTTTTAATTTTTTAGAATGATACGAAATATAATCATACAAATTTTTTTTAAAAAATTTTGATTTAATGAGAAAATTATTAATACTTTTGGTATTTATCTTATTTGGAAGTTTTGTAACATTATTATTATTTAATTTTTTAATATTGTAAAAATTACTTGAAGATTTATGAACTCCTAATCCATCAAATCCGTTATTTTTTACTAAAGAATTTATAGGCGCTATAGTTTTTGCATTATTTAAAAACATGTCTTGATACCAAAATATTGCCCAAGTATTGATCACATTCTCTTCATTTAACTCAAGTTGTCTATAGTTTAATTTATTAAATTTATCTAAATTAAATTTATTTATTGACTCATCTCCAAGTTTTTTTATTTTATTTTCAAAATTTTTTTCGAATTTATTCCACCTGTCAGACCAAGTTGCCCATCCCCAACAATCTAATTGAGAGCTAACATAGGCTTTATTTTTTATATTAAGAAGAGTATCCAAACTATAGCCACTAATTTGCCAAACTTTTGGATCATCTTTATAAAAATTTATACCTCTATTCATAAAGTTTAAAAAATATTCTGACACTTCTAAGTCTTCCTCCAGCACAATGATTGAAGAATGATGTGAAAGTACTTCATTTATTCCATTTACAATATTTTTTCTAACACCATAATTCTCATCATTTACTGATAATGTCAAACTTTTAAAGTTCCAATTTTTATTAATTAATTTTATTACTTCCTCATCCGCTTTACTGTTTATATCTACATCAACAAAAAAATAAACGTCTGAATATTTAATTTCTTCATTTTTTGATAAAGAATATAATAACTTTTGTAGATGGTTAGGGCGATTGTAGGTAAATATTGCTATTGGTGAATAATCATTAATTTTCATCAGTTCTTATTTTAAATATACTCATACTGTTTAGATGAAATTAAAATATATTATTTTTTTATAATATATCCAAAATTTCTAAATATGCCTTTTTCTGTAAGATACGCTGTCGATTCTTCTTCGATAATATGTTCTATCTCAGCATGCTGATTAACTAAATTTTCAAGTTCTAGTTTATTTACAACAGTAACTGGATACTCAATGATCTCATCTTTAATTTTTAATTCTGGTGGAATTTCTCCTTGACCATTCGAACTTAGTTTAGAAATTTGAAGGGCTACCACTTCTTTTCTTTCGTCCTCAATTAAAGGAGTTCTTGTAAAAAAAATAATATCTGAATTAACTTTTAAAAGTTTTTCCAAAAAATTTAAAGGATTATCGGTATATTGTAATGAGCTATTGGCATAAATTAAATTATATTTTTCAACATTTTTAATTGCTGAATCTATTGATATAAAAAATTTTAATTCATCTGAATGTAGTTGTTCTTTCTCAATCTCTTTTACCAGTGCTTCTCTTTCAACAACATGCCAATTAATTTTGACATCATCATTAATGAGCTTACGAGCTAGATAATAGTGATTTCCTGCACCTCCTCCAAAATCAAGAACATTGATTTGTGATAAATCAGGCAATAATGAAATCGCAAAAAAACTTCTAAGACTCATCAAATCTATTGTTTTATTATTTTTAAGTCTTTCTTTATATTTAATAGATTTTGCAACAATAATTTTAATTAATTTATCATTATCGTAATCCTTACCCCCAGCAGTGGCATCTTGGTAGGTATTAAATACCTTGAATTTTGTAGTTTTTTTATAAAAACTAGTTAGTAAAATTTTTTTTAAATATTTCAATAATTTCATACTATGGTAATTTTTAAACTTTTATCAATTTAATATTTTAATTTATATTTAGTAAAAATATTTAAATACTTCTTTGATTTTCCTTGGAAATGAATATTAACTATTTTGTTATATTCTTTATTAACAATATTATAAAGAAACATTCCATTGTGTATTTTGTTTCTTCCTCTTTTTTGTACAAAATTTACTTTTGCCTGCGGCCCCTCAGGAGAATTTATATTATCCACAAAATAATTTATATCATCATTTACATCTAAAACAGGAATACTGAGGTTCTGTATTTTTAATTTTCCTGATTGATAAATCAAATAATGTAGTGTCATGTCGCATATTCCACCAGAAATATTGTTTTGTTTATGGTATTTAATCTTTTTTTCTATTAAATGAAATTTTGATTTGTCTACATATATTTCTTTATAAATATCTTCAAATGCTACACAATATTCATAGTTGATTAGTGCGTGACATATATTTCCAGCCATTTGATACTCTTCTTGAAAAATTGGTACAGAGTAAGCAATATCTGAATCAAAATTGATTTCATTTATATTTCTTAAAAGTATATTGTCACTGTCTAAATGAAATATATTTTTCAATTTATTTTCTGCAAGAAAATTTTTAATAATGAAAAGCCTTGCAAAACAAAACCATTCAAATTCTTTGTTGTTAGTGCTGTAATTAACAAAGTTTTGTTCATAGTTATTTATTTCTTCAGTATTTAAATAATTATTTATGTCGTAGAATTTTAAATTATTATATTTTTTTTCTAAATGTTGTAATGACTCATCTCCTAGCAAAAATATTTTGTTATTTTTTGAAGTAATTTCAATATTTCGCTCTAAATATTTGGAATATCCTTGGTGAATCATGATAACGTTTCCTAATATTTTATTGTTCATTATGTCTTTAGTATTATGTATGTTTATTTTCTTTATTAAATGTTGATAAAAAATTGAAATTAATGATATCAAAGTAGATAATGGGTATTTAGTTCGTATAATTTTTAATTTAAATAATAAGTTAACAAATCCCTTGATATCTCTTCTAAGATCAGATTTGATCAATAAGTTTTTCTTTTTGTTTATTTTTCTGTAGTTTTTTTGAAAGAATTCAGAAGAAGAAGTGTGAATACAGCTCAATTCCCAAGGCTTAAGTTTTCCTTGATAGTGCAAAAATATTACCAATTCAGAAACAATCTGGGAAGGATAATTCCAATTTGCTCCAATATTAAAATTTGCAAAATTATTTAGTTCATAATAATTTCCATCGAAGAGAATATTTAACAAATCTTGGTCCCAATTTACTAAATTGTCTAAATAATTATCTTGAAGGGTCCTTAATTCCTCAAAATAATTTAACTCAAGCCATTCATTGAAATTGAAAAAAAGAACTCCTGCATTAAAGTAGATACTGGATTTCATATTATTTCTTTCAAAATAATCATTTTTTGTATCCTTAGGAAAATTTACAAGCTCAGTTCTAGCTCCCAGTTTATATGAATATTTCTTCATATCTGCGAAAACTTTTTCTGCATAAGGTATTGGATCATTAACACAAATGATGTCTGAATCTAAATAGATAACACTACCTAAGTCAATATTTTCAAAAACCTTATCTAAATGAATTCTGTAATATGTTGCTTCTGAGACATGCTTGTTTTCAACATTTGGAAAATGCATTCCTTCTGTTTTAATAGAAAACATTTTTAATTCGTTTAAAAATTTATGATTTCTGATTTTGGTTAAAACAGGGTCTAGTGAGTCCTTGTTTTTATGAACAATGTAAATATTTATTTTTTTTGATACTTGTTCCAATAAACTATAAATAGATGAAGCTACTTGATTATTATAATTTTCATCTAAACAATATATAAATGTCAACATATATAATTCTTTAGTTAGTGTAATCGATAGTTCATCATTCTTTAATTAAAAAATTTAATTAAATGAACTTTTAAATCAAGTATTTATAGAAATAAATTTTATTTAGGTCTATTAATTGTCTTTTCGATTAAATTAGGTTTATTAACAAACAAATGTTGAGTTATAGAAATAAGAAAAATATAAAATATTTATGAATGAGCCTATAAAAAAAGACATCAACAATAATAAAAATTTAAATAAAATATCAAAAATTATATCAGATTTAGATTATTTTATATTTTTTGGTACTCTTCTTGGAATTATTAGGGACAATAATCTAATTAGTGGAGATGACGACATTGATTTTTTGATTAATGAAAAAGATGTTTCTTCTTTAAAAAAAATCCTACATAGAAATAATTTTAAAATTACTAAAGAGACTGAGGATTATGTAAGTTTTAGAAATGTAGATTTATTCGAAGAACACACTATTGACTTTTACAAATTTTATATAGAGGGTACATATGTTTATATACCCGGGTCTTTTTACAGTAATTGCAAATTAAACTTGAAAAGACATAATTTAAAAATTCCTCAAAATATAATGTTCCCTTCATACAAAGATGAATTAAATTTAAAAATTCCAAAAGAGCCTAAAAAAGTACTTAATTACATTTATGGTAAAAGGTGGAGAGAAAGTCTAAAGAAAAATGAAGAGTATTTTATATATTTCAAAAAAAATGTTCCAAAGATAATTTACAATACAACATTAATCAACATACTATACCTTTTTCGATTGTTAGCTGAAGCCCGATATAAAGCTGCAAGAAGATTTTTCATTAAAAAAACAGGGTTGTATAAATTTATAAATTTATTTCGACAAGAGTACTCTGGGGAATAATGGGTAGTGATTTAAAATTGAAGTATAGAAAAAAAATAACAAAATTTTTTTTAGTTTTACTTTTTATAAGTTTTTGTTCAAGTGAAAAGGCAAATGCAGATCAAAAATTCTGGTGTATTGCTACTTCAGAACTACTGACTAATTTTCCTGATTTTGATGACCCCATACTTTCAAAAGATTACGGTGATGATTTAGTTGAAAACCTTAAAATTTATGACAACACATACAAAAGTGCAATTAAAGAAACAAAAACACTTACAGGTAAAGATTTAAACCTTCAATATGATCAATTAAAATCATCTATAAAAAAGGAAGATTCTGATTCATTATATGTTTGTAAAGTTTGGGCTGAAAAAAACCAAACTAATTTTGAGCAGGTAGAAAAATCTAAAGTTGGAAAAGATAATTCAAAATAAGCTATGTTAAAAAAATTTTTAACCATTTTATTAATTTCAACAATATTTATTCAATGCAGTAATCAAAGTGAAGAATATCCAACAAGAGAACAGAAAAATTGGTGTGTAAAAAACGCTGACATTGTTCAAAGAACGAGTGAACTAACAAACGAAGAAATTATAATTTTAAACAATCTCTATAATGCTGAAAAGTTATATGTAGAAAAAACCGGTATCAAGGTATCTTTTGTCCAATTTCAAAATAAGCTTTTGCAAAATGACGAAGATATATTAAAGATTTGCAAGATTTGGTCTGAAATAAATTGATGAATAACTAATTGATTTTAAAAATTATTAGTTATTAGATTGTGAAACTCATAAATATGAACCTTTGGAAAACAAACAAAAAAATTACTAAATTTACTAGTTAGTGAATGTGATTAATTGGTGTATGGTTAAATTTGAGTAAAAAATTAAATATGGAAACTAACAATAAAAAAGATTTAGTGTATGTAGCTATGAGAGGTGACTTAATAAATTCTGGTCACATAAATGTCTTAACTAAGGCTAGTTCACTAGGAAGAGTAGTTGTTGGACTTTTGTCAGATAAAGCAATAGAAAGTTACAAAAAAGGACCCTTTTTAAAATATGAAGCTAGATATGACATATTGAAGAATATTCAACTTATAGATGAGATAGTGGAACAGTCAACTTTAGATTATTCTGAAAATTTAGAAAAGCTAAAACCAAAATTTGTTGTTCACGGAGATGAGTGGAGCGAGGGATATCAACAAAAAATTAGGGAGAAAGTTGTTGAAAAATTAAATGGTTGGAATGGTGAGCTAATAGAAATTCCTTATACACAAAATGCTATTTCAGTAGATTTCAAAGATGAAAAGTTTAAAGATAAGGTAACGAGCACAGAAAGATTAAGTTCACTAAAAAAATTACTAAATGAAAAAGAATACTTAACTTTTTTAGACACTCATAACCCTTTAAGTGCTCTTGTTGTTGAAAATGCAACTTACAAAAACAATAGTAACGTTGCTAAATTTGATGGCATGTGGTTAAGTAGTTTGACAGATTCAACTGTTAGAGGAAAACCTGATATTGAAGCCGTTGACTTTTCTTCAAGATTTATAACAATTAATGAAATACTCGAAGTTACAACAAAACCAATTATTTATGATGGTGATACTGGAGGGCTACCAGAACACTTTAGGTTTATGGTAAAAAATCTAGAAAGAGCAGGGGTATCTGCTGTCATAATTGAAGACAAAATAGGCTTGAAGCGAAATTCTTTATTTGGAACTGAAGCAGAGCAAACACAGGATTCCATTGAAAATTTTTGTAACAAAATCATTACTGGAAAAAATGCAGCTTTAACTGAAGACTTTATGGTAATTGCAAGAATTGAAAGTTTAATTCTTGAACAGGGTTTAAACGATGCACTAATTAGAGCCGAGGCTTACCTTGGTGCTGGAGCAGATGGAATATTAATTCATAGTAGAAAAGAAGATGGTAGTGAAGTTTTTGAATTTATGAAAAAATTCCGAGAAATAGATAAGACAGCACCTTTAGTAGTAGTGCCAACATCCTTTAATCAGTTTAAAAATCAGGAGCTTTCTGATGCGGGTGCTGATATTATAATTTATGCAAATCATCTTTTGAGGTCTTCTTATCCATCCATGGTCAATACTGCAAAATCAATTTTAGAAAATCAAAGAAGTGTTGAAGCAGACAAAAATTTAATGTCAATTAAAGAAATTTTAAACTTAATACCTGAAAGCTAGAAATTGGAAGTTAATAAGTTTATAAAAGAATTAAAAAAAATAAATCTGGATAGTTTTTTTGGTGTACCGGATTCTCTAATGTCTGATTTAAGTAAATATTTGGAATTTGATAATGATGAAGAAATTAAGCATGTTATAACTCAAAATGAAGGCTCGGCTATTGGAATGGCAATAGGCAATTTTCTCTCAACCAAGAAACCGTCTGTTGTCTATTTACAAAATTCAGGATTAGGAAATATTATTAACCCTTTAACGTCTTTGGCATCAGAAAAGGTATTTTCAATACCAGTTTTACTAATTATTGGATGGAGGGGTGAGCCAGATACCAAAGATGAACCTCAACATGATTTTCAGGGTGAGATTACATTGGAACAACTAAAATTATTAAATATTGATTACATGATTTTAAATGCAAATGATTCAATTGATTTTAAACAAATTAAACAAACCCTAGATAACAATAAATCAATGGCTTTAATAATTAAAAAAGATTATTTTAAAAAAGATACAAGAAATTTTGATAACAACATTAACAAGCTTTCAAGAGTTCAAGTCATTAAATTCCTATTAGAAAAATATTCTAAAGAGACAATCTTTGTATCAACAACAGGAAAAACTTCTAGAGAGCTTTATGAATTAAATAAAATTTATAAGAGGAAGACTTTTTATTGTATTGGTGGAATGGGACATGCAAGCTCTGTTGCCGCAGGAATTGCTCTTAATAACCCAGGTAAAACAATTGTTTGTTTAGATGGAGATGGTTCATCATTGATGCATATGGGATTTTTACCAATTGTAGGATCTTTAAACTTTAAAAACTTTCATCATTATGTCTTAAATAATTATTCTCACGAGTCAGTAGGTGGTCAGCCAACGGTAGGTTCAGAAATTCATTTTGATCAGATATCAGTCGGATCAAACTATGATCAATACCATAAATGTAAAAATTTAGATGATTTACAGAAAATTTTCGAAAAAAAACAATTTTTTAATAGTACATTTTTTATAGAAGTATTAATTAATACTCAATCTGATCCAAACTTACCAAGGCCTGATAAAAAACCAATTGAATACTTAGATTTTTTTAACTAAATGACAAATATTAAAAAAATAAAAAAAGATAGTATTTTATTTATTTTCTCTAAAAATGGAGAAGCGAGAGGATATAAAGAATATTTAAATAAAAGATATGATTTTAACCAAAACCATATCGAAAGAATTGACTCTTACCCAACCATTCAAAAATTAGAAAATTTAAGAAATAATTTAAAAGGGATTAAATTTGACCTGATACTAGCTGTAGGTGGGGGAAGTGTAATTGATACTGGAAAAGTGCTATCTGTATTTTTAGACAATCAATCAAATTATGATTTAAAAACAATAATCCAAAGTCCTAAGAAATTAGATAAATCAAAAAAAATTGAACTGCATGTTTTTCCTACAACCGCTGGTACAGGTGCAGAGGTTACACAGTTTGCTACGATCTGGGATTTCGAAAATAATAAAAAATATTCTTTAGATCACAAATTACTTCTTCCTGAATGCTACTTTTTAGACAGTCAGTTTTTAGATACACTAAAAAATCAAAAATTATTAAATCCTCTATTAGATGCTACTTCACATGCTTTTGAATCATTGTGGAACAAAAATAGAAATCATGAATCAATCGAGTACTCTTTAAAAGCTTTAAAGTTACATAAAGATGCGTTAGAAAAAATTCACGGGCAAGACAGTAATTATAATTTTAAAAATATGCTTCTTGCTAGTAATTTAGCCGGGAAAGCAATTAATATTACTAGAACTTCAATTGCACATTCAATTTCTTATCCACTTACAGCAAAATACAGAATACCTCATGGTCTTGCATGTAGTTTCACGATTCCTAGGATATTAAAATTTGCAAGTGAAGATATTGTTTTAAATAAAAACATTTATCTCCTTGAAGAAGTTTCTTATCTTTTAAATAAACTACAATTACCAGAGAAAATTAGAGATTATCTAGATAATGATAAATTTGAAATACCTTATGAAGATTTTGTATCAAAAAGATCAGAAAATTTTATTTTTAAAACCAATGAAAAGAATATCCGAGACTTTATAAATTTAAATACTTAAAAGTCATAAATTTAATCTATGTCACCGTATAGTAGTATTAAAACATGAGTCAAAAAGAAAATAACGAAAAAATAAAAGCAGGAAGTAATTTAAGGGGTTTATTAAATGATCTTAAACGAAGACCTGAGGACGCAGCAAGAGAGCTGGATTTTCCTATTGAAGAACTTAATGCATTTCTTGAAGGCAGTAAAGATGTCTCTTTTGATTTCATTGCAAAAGCTTGTAAAAAATGGCCCGTAAATGAAAGAGATTTTTTTGTAGTTAAAGATGATACCAATTCAGGAATTAAAAAAATGACTAATGAAAATTCGCATGAGAGCGCAAGAATTATGCAAAGAGCAGGAAGTGATTACTACGAATACAGAGACACTGTTTTGACAACTGTGACAACTTTTAGACCTGAATGGATAAAGCAGCTATGTTTTGTTGACGACAACAATCCAGATAACCCTAAAGTTCAATGGAATAATGGTCATTTTATGCATCAATTTACGTACTTTATTGGCAACGTTAACTTTTACTATGTAAACGACTTAGGTGACAAGTGTGTTGAAGTGATGAACACTGGTGATTCTTGCTATATTAAGCCATTTGTTCCACATTCCTTTACTACTAGATCAGACAGCACTGAACCTGGGCTAATTTTAGCCTTAACATTTGGTAGCAATTTAAGTGGCGATAGCCAGTTAGAGCTCTCTGCATTATCTGATCCTGAACTTGCTTCCAAATTTGCATTAGATTTTGGAAATCAAGATATAGCAAAAGGTGAGCTTATAAAATACTTTAGAGAGTCTTTCAGTATTTCAATAAAAGAACTCTCTAAAAGAACAAAATTTTCTGAAAAAGAGCTCAATGATTTTGAAACTGGCAATTTAGAAATGGGATATGACCAAATTAATACAATCTCAAAAGCATTAGGGATTAATGTAAGAGATTTACTTGTTTATGAAGACACAAAAGAGAGATCGGTTATTAATCAAAAATTTGAAGATGGGTTGACTTGGAGTTTAGAAGGAAAGCTTAATTTTGTTGAGCTAGCAAATTCTTCAAATCTGCCTTTTACAAGGTCTTTACATATTTCGGTAAATAACAAAGACAAAACTTTTGAACAGCAAATAGGATTACATCAATATATTTACAATATAGGCTCAACACCAATCAATTTAAACACTGGGGAACACACTGAAGAAATTAATCCAGGAGATTCATGCTATGTAAAGCCGTTTTTAAATCACAGCCTTACTGGACAGGGAAGCCTACTTTCATTAAGAATAGGAGGAAAGATGAATGGAGATTCTCTGCGAGAGCTTTCTTTTATCGGAAAGGACAATACAAAAAGAGCAATTTCAGAGTCTTTACCATGGTTCAATGTCCAGGGAAAAAATTAAATTAACTATTATAAATAGTTGAAGAAATACCCTTTGTATACTTTACATCTAATACTTTTCCATCCCACTTTTTCATAGCATTGATTAGGTCTTCTCTTGATTTCTTTTGAATATTCTCTAGCCAATCATCTCCGTGAAGAAAAAAGTCTAGCTTAAACCTTTTTGCTACTTTTGCATAATCTATACCATCCAAAGGATAAACATAATCTACCATTTTTAAATGCTCTACTACAGTAGCTCTATTTTTATATGAAGTAACAGGGTGTCTTTTGTAACTAATCATCGCTTCATCAGTCATTAAACCTACAACTACAGTTCCATATTTACTTGCCTCATTAAGAATATTGATGTGGCCAATATGGATTGGGTCAGCACACATAGGAACAAAAGCAAATGGTCTATTTTCATTATTTTCAAGAAAATCAACCATTGCCTTACCTCCTAAAAAAGTTTTTTATATTAGTAATCTTATCAAAATATATCTACTTAATTAAATTTTTATAAAATGAAGTAAATTTTTAATTTTATTTATTAGAAAACCTTGTGGCCAGAGGCAGTATCGAGCTGCCGGCCCCTTCTTTTTCAGACATGGGCTAATTATTTGGCCTTAGTTCACTTTACATTAACTTACTTTAAATATTGCTACTTACAAAAGCGTTATTTGAGCAAATAGAGTACCCAAAAAGAGATGTACCAAAGTGGTGTGTGCTATTTATGTATGGTTTTAAAATTTATGGATAGAAATTTATCGGAAAATGTGATAAATATGATTGAAAATTATGAATATATATAAGAACCAAAGTAAATAATATTCCATTATAAATTTTTTTATTCATTCTTTTTAAATCATAAAAGTATATAGATGCCAAAAATACCATTAAGTGAAATGCTTGAATTATGTATGTAGATTTAATTGTATCCCCGGTTGAATTAGGATATGAAATTGCAAACAATAAATAGCCAATAAAACTAGTAATCCAGGCTAAATTAACATACTGAATAATGAAATTAGATTTGTAATATCTATAAGAAAGGTAGCAAAAATAAATAATAATAAATGTAGTCACAGTAGAAACAATATTTACTCTTGCAAGATAGTCCCCTATATTTAATTGGTTTCGACCATAATCTAAAAATCTAGATGTAAAGGTAAAGTAGCCCCAATAATCACCCCACAAATCAGAATAAATTATAGAAATAAATTGATTATTTAAATAAGATCTAATAGGTTTTGTAAATAAGTACTCAAGTTGAGACAAATTTGGTAAATAGAAAGATAAATCTTGATTATTGAATGAAAAGCCTTTTGATTTCATATTGAAAGGAGTAAAAGATCCATAATTCTGATAAAGACCAACATAAAACCAGCTTGATAATAATGCACCAATAAATGAACTTGATGACCAAAATATTAAATAATTTCGTTTCGATTTTTTATAAAATAATAAAACTATTAATGGAATAAATAAGAAAAAACCCCATTGTCTACATAATGCGATACAGGCAATTATTACACCTGTATAAAAAATTTGTTTAAAACCTAAATCGTAATCACTTTTTTCTGCTTTTAATATAACTAATAAAAACAAGCTGAGAAAAAATAAAATATATGGCTCACCTCGAATCATTGATATTGTTCTGTAATTTACAGCAAGCAAAGAAATTAAAATTAAATAACCAACATTGAAAATATTTTTTGATTTTGTGTACAACTTTAATGTATAAAGATTAATACATATAGTTATTACATATAAAATAGATTGAAATATTTGAGTAGCTTTACCATAAATTGGCTTACAATCAGCTAAAAAGTTATTGGATTCAATTAAATTTCTACAAAATACCTGTACAAATGAAGGAAAAAGATACCCAAGTGGTGGGTTAAAAAATTCTCTTGTTTCATTTTGGCTCGGTAATCTTATCTCTCTAGGAAGATATCTTGATAAATAATCAACATATCCGAAGTGTGCTTCAGCGTCATAACCTAGAATTGGAGAGTAATGAAGAATATTATAAATTAAAATAAAAAAAGTTGAAATACTGATTAAAACAAAAACAAAGTTTGATAAGTTTAAATTATATTTTTTCATTTTTAAGAACTTTATACTAAAACATAATCTATGTGTGTTTTTTGTGTACAGTTTCTGTGCGGTTTTAAAGGAGATAAATTTATTTTTTTATTGCCACCATAAGAATAAAAACAAATGAAGTTAAACCAATTGATGAAAGAATAAGAAGCTCGATAATAGATTTATTTGCAATTAAATAATC
>MDSZ01120441.1_pt1 | contig 47031 bp, 44 predicted proteins | sample 811201 | NCBI WGS metagenome assembly MDSZ01 (sample SAMN05326647, study PRJNA326480) | marine metagenome | isolation source: seawater | place: Indian Ocean: North | collected 2010 | reverse complement strand
CCCGTTACAGTCACAGTAGGTGCAGTTGTATCCACGACATTAACAGTTCTGGTAGCTGTTCCAACGTTTCCAGAAGCATCAGTTGCTGTGTAGGTAATTGTGTAAGCACCGACTTTTGAAGTATCAACTGTACCAGTTGTAACATCAACAATATCTGGATCTGATAGATCAGTTGAAGTAGCACCGAGTTCAACATATGTACCACCTAATTCAACTGTAGTTGGATTTGCTCCCGTTACAGTCACAGTAGGTGCAGTTGTATCTTGAACAGTTACAGTTCTTGTAGTTGTGGTTGTATTACCTGAAGCATCAGATGCCGAGTAAGTAATTATATAAACTCCTAGCACAGATGAATCAGCAGTACCTGAAGTTGTAACAGTAATTGGTCCTGATAAGTCAGTAGCAGTAGCTCCGGCATCAACATAAGTGTTAGATGAAGTTAACTCAACAGATATGTCATTACCACCAGTAACAGTAATATCTGGAGCTGTAGTATCTACAACTTCAATAGATCTTGTTGCCGTTGCAGTATTTCCGTCTAAGTCAGTTGCAGAATATGTGATTGTATATGAACCAACAGTTCCTGTATCAACTGTTCCAGAGCTTGTAACAGGTGTTTCACCATGAAATTCGTCAAAAGCGGTAGCGCCTTGGTCAGTATAAGTATCACCTAACTCAACCGTAACAGGGTTACTTCCAATCAAGGTTATTACCGGAGGTACATTATCGTCATAACCATCATCAGTTACATTAGCTATAATTCCTGCAGCTATTGCAGCAGCAATTGCGATTTGTATCGCACTAAGTTCAGCACCATATGCAGCGATTGTTTCGCCAAGAGCTTTATTAGTTGAAGGGTTTTGTGTATCTGCTTGAAGATTTTCCAGTCTTTCTATTTCATTAGCAAGAAAAACGCTTCTATCTTGAAGTTCTTTAGCCCCCATAAGACTTACTTTTCTATCGATTTCTGCAATTTGCGCAGATGACAATTCGGCCAGTGAACCGAAAGAAAATAACACTAAACTAAATAATAAAAATTTTTTCATAGCTTTACCTCATTTGCTATAGTCTATAGAGTTATATTACATAATTACTCAACTTATACAACTCCGGATACGAATAATAAGTCATTTGTAACAAAATTGATACATTTAAAATGTATTTTTTTTAATCATTTATAATATTTCACAATTTTACTATAAAGTCAGCAATCAGTTAATGGGTCTAAATTTAACCAACAAATTGTAAAGCGTATGCTTTCTGTTCAATTTTGCACCAGGATCTTTTGTTAATGGTCTCCATGTGTAATTAATTGAGTTACCAACAATTGGTACATTAAAGAAAATACCTTTATCAAAACTACCCTCACCAAATTGTTCAGCTGTTACATCAGTAAAAGTTGCAAAAACTCCGAATTTAGTACCATTTGAGTACGTTCTTGATAATTCAAAAGTAGCGCCTTCATCACCAGCAAGATATTCTCCAACTGAAATTTTGGCATCAAATGGAAGAATATTGTAATTTCTATAATAAAAATTTATTGAGCTAGTAACAGTTTGATAATCTAACGTTTTAAATAGCATATCGTAATCTCTTTTAGTCACATCAAAAACCTCAAAACCTACTGCATAATTTTTTTTACTAAAATATAAATACTCAAAACCATAACCAGAAAACATTTCTTCTAAAATACCTGCAGTAAACATCAAATGATTATTTTTAAAGGGAGTCCAATGGTAATCAAATTGAGCTCTTCCAATAACTAAATTATTATCAAAATTTCTTAGATAATCTTTAACATCTGATCTTACTTGAGCAGGATAAGTATTTACAGGTGGAATAGTTAGATCATCAAAATTACTCCAAATTCCGTACTTAAGATTTGAGGAGAAAAAGAAATTGTCTCTTATAATGTATTCTGTATCATTTTCAGCTAAGAGAGCTAACTTTAAAAAACCCTCACGCCCTGCGATGTAAGGTCGCAAATTTAGTCTAGAATTTGTATTGAGGTTTCTTGTTTTTTTTCTTTCATATATTACATCGCTACTTAAATTTAATAATGGGTCTTCATCAAAGTTAGAATAAGCCTCAAGATCAGCAATTTTTAGTGAGGTCTTTATGTCTTTTTCAATTCCACTATCATTTGCTGATTTAAGTATTATTTCATTGATTATATCCAGTGTCGGATGGCTGAACTGTGTAATCTCAATACCAATACTTTCAGCACTTTCAGTAATTTTATTAACGCCAATACCGTTCGATTCTATGCTCTTAATCAAATGAGTATATTTGTTATCATCAGTCTCTTTTTGTCTTTTTTTATATTTGTATGGTTCATTAGATCTTGAATCATGTTTGTAAATAAACCTCAAGGAAAATACATTACCTCTTTCGTGAGACAAACCAATTGTAAAATTATTAGAAAAATTATAATCAATTCCATAGCTAATACTTGTCTCAGGTAATTTATATCCTATTTCACCAGGGGTCAGGGTGGTATCACGCTCAAGTTTAATCAGTGTTTTTTTGTTAAGAGCATAAGTAATACCAAAAAATGGAGATACAGAATCATCTGAGAAATATCTTGAAGTATTAAATTGGCCACCTTTATCTGAGCATTGAGAGCATGCTATTTCTGTAGGTCTAAAGTCAAAGCTATCGTGTATATATGAAAATGGATTTTTTAAATCTTTTTGACCATTAAGTTTCCCCCAGCCAATTCCAAAATGCATGTCTAATCTTCCAATACCATAGCTACCAACAATATATTCTGATCCATATAATCCCGTTCCAGCTATATCATTTATTCCAATTGCAATTGCAGGAAAAATACCCTCTTCTTTAACTCTGAATTTAAAGTTAAATCCTTTATCTTTATAATCTTGTCTACAAACTGAATCAAGTTGATTTTCGCAATATGGTTTGTTTTGAATATTTGTGTAAAAAAATGATGCTTCTAGCCAATCATATGGAGAAGATGTAAGTGTTAATTTTTGATCTGGATCACCGCCAAAAAGAGTTATGCCAAAGTTACCTTCATCGTAAAATCTCGCTGTTGGATTATTAATAAGTCCTATTACGCCATGATTATTGTAAGAATTATAATTAAAGTTATCTGAGTATAAGATGGAACTAAAAAAAACATAAGTACAAATAAGTGCTGCTCTATGAAAGCATTTTAAATTGGTAGACATAAAGATTAATTGTTTTTTAAATTATCCAGGGCTGAAGCAGAAAAAGCCAAATCAGACAAGACTTGAGTAATCGATCCGATGTAATTAAGAGTATCATCAGGCGAAGAAAAGTCTCTTGGCACAACTATTGTATCACCGGGCCTAAGATCAAGCGAACCAGCAAAAATGTTTCTCCTTTTCTTATCAACAAGTCCATCAGCATGAATAATATAAATACCAGTTTTTAGTGCAGTTTGCTTAAAGCCTCCAGCTTGCTGGATAGCATCATTAACATTAATATTTTCGTCAAAAGCAAATGATGAAGGATTTAGAACTTCACCCAAAACTGAAACAGTATTTGACTTCATTGGTATAAAAATTGAATCCCCATCTCTTAAAATAGTATTGATTGCTCCATCAGAATTAGGAGTAAAGTCACCAGAAACTCTGCCTAAATTACTTTCATCAATTTCCATTGTTAAAGCGCTCATTATTGATGGATCTATATTGTTATTTTGATTTTCAGCAATATTTCTTGTTTGAATAGCATTACTAATATCTTTTTTTGACTTTTCAATTGCATTTAATTGTGATCTGACCAGACTGAGTCTCTTGTATACCACTGCAGATAAGTTTGCTGTGTCTCTAAATCCTCCAAGCTGTTGATAAAGGTCATTAACACTTGTTCCTGGCGTAATTGTATATAAACCAGGGTAGTTAATTGCGCCCTCAACCGTAACGTTTATTAAATTATTTAGCTCATTCTTGAATAAAACAGTTTGAAATTTTTTTGATGAAAAATTCATACTATTGTAGTCTTGGATTATTACCTTCTCTTCTCCAGCGCTTATGAAAGTAGCTTCTTTTGCCGCATAAGTCATATCTAAGCCTAAGTAATTTATAAAATTTTTGACAGCAAAAGAACCTACAACCGGCATCATAAAATTACCATCTTTATGCTGCATACTTAATGAAAAACTCTTTACAAGTAACTTGCTCATATCACTCATTTCAAGATCTTCAATTGCCGGTATGAAATCTACCTCCTCAAACTCATCAAAAATATAATGTTTTGAATCCTGAATTTCAAAAAAGAAAATTTTAGAGTTATTTGTAAGATATATATCTTTATATGTATTAACATCATTTAAATTAAAAAGAATGGTATTTCTTTCAAGTGTTTCATTATTGAATCTCTCAAGAATAGCCATAAAAGGATAGACATCTATAAATTCCATGCTGTTTATAAGTTCTTCTAAAGTATTGAATTTAGAGGGATAGTTTCCTGGTTGTTTAACTGCGCCATATATTTCAATTCCAGATGAATTTAGATTTCTATACTCATACACATTAACTGAAACAGCATTTTTTAATGATGTGGATAGGTCACCGGTACTAATCTTATCAATTGAAGATTTAATAATATTTAGTTTTGAAATAAGAATGTTTGATGGATTAGCAGAATTCTTTAATCCCAATCCATATTTAATAATATCGTCTAAAGTATCTGATTCTATCGTCTCATATATCATTGGTCTGTTTATTGAGCCTGTTAACTTAACAAAGTTTAATGCAGGACCAATCAAGACAGTATCACCAGCATCGACAGTTAAATCATTAGATCTATCTCCATATATCAATAAATCATAAAGGTCAAAATTATAAATTTCACCACTTGATTTTATTAGTTTGATATTTCTTAGTGTTCCAATTTCTTGGATTCCACCTGAATAAGCAAGCGCACTTGTGATAGTTGTGAATGGATTTACAAGATATGTTCCAGGAGTGTTTACAGCGCCTACAACAGATATCTTTTTAGCACTTAAATTCTTAATAGCCACATCTACATTAACACCAATATATGATTCATTAATTCGATTGGTAATTTTTTTCCTTACGCTATCAAATGTGTCTCCCGCAACCTGAATCGATCCAATCTCTGGCAATAAGATAGTTCCGTCCAGTTTCACTCTTAAATCAAGAATAGTTTCTTTAGATCCTGTATAAATTATTGTAAATTGGTCTTTTAATGAAATTCTGTAATCATTTGGTAGTGGAAGATCCCCAACAGCAGTTGTCGAAGTTGGAATTAAATTAAAGAAATCATATCCAAACTTTTCTATAGCATTCTCTAGTTCTTCTTGTTTTTCATTACATTTTCTTATTTCTTTATTAGTAAATGCATTTTTTAAACATTCTTCTATATCAAATTCTTCTTCCTTTTCTTCTTCTTCTTCTTCTTTTTCTTCTTTCAGTACTAAACTTTCGTCATTATTTATACTTTCATTAAAATCTTCCTCATCAGAGTTATCTGTGATTCTTTTTTTGATATCTTCATTATTTGTTTTAGAGTACATTTCTTGAGCTCTTTTAATCTGATCAGGAGAAATATCTTTGAGTATTGATGGATCAATCTCTTGAGCTTCATAGGATAATGAAAACAACAAAGTGGTTATTACTAAAATATTCTTCAGACTATTGTCAAACATACTCATATAAAATTTTTTTACAAATTATAAACTAAAACTATTTTAAGATTTAAATTAATTTTTATTAAGTCCTGGAACACTAACAGATTTAATTGATAATATTGGATTAATTATTTTAAACAGTGAATCCTCTACCTCTCTATCAGTTAAAGTTTTATCTTTTGATTGAAAAGTAGCCCTAAATCCAATTTTAGTCTCATTTGTCTTCTTGTTTTGATAATAGTCAAATATATATGAATGCTTTAAAAGTTCATTGTTAGCATTGTTTAACAAATCAAATATTTCAGGTATTTTAGTATTGTCAGCAACTGAGAATGAAATATCTCTTGTGCTTGAAGGAAAATCTGATATCTGTTTATATTCAACAAATTCAGTAACAGGCTCTAACTTATGCTTATAAGATTTCATTTTTTTTGTAATATCCTTAACCGGAACCTCTAAAGCATAAATTGGCAATTTTATTTTTGAGTTTAATTTATTTCTATCGATTTGTATTATGGATTCATCAATATTTATTCCTAAAGAATTAAAAATATTGATTAGATATTTTTTATCTAATTTTTTTGAGAAATCCTCATAGTTTAAGCCAACTCTTCCTGAAACAATAATTGCTAATTTTTTATTTTGTAAAATCTTATTAGTATTCTCACATAAATAATAAACATCAGATATTTCAAATATTTTTATTGAATCATTTTGTCTTTTTTCATTATATTGAAGATTTTCAATCAAAGAGTTAATTAGATTAATTCGCAAATTTCTTCGATTTTGATCAAGAGGATTATCAATACTAATAGATAATTTATTATGTGCATTGGTAAAGGGATTATTAATTACCTCATTAAATCCATGTTTAATTAAAAAATGTTTGATTTTATTTTCATCAGACCCTTCCTCTTCAATATTTTTTGAAAATTCTGATATAGATAATTTTTGTGTTGATATGTTGTTATATCCTATAACTCTAGCAACTTCCTCAGCAAGATCATTTTGATGAAAAATATCATTTCTAAATGATGGTACTAAAATTTCATTACCAACTTCAAAACCTAGACGAGTTAATATTCTTTTATATTCATCCTCAAAAAAATTAATTCCCAAAATTTTATTAATTTTTTTTACATTAAATTCAAGTTTTAAATTTCTTTGTTCTTGATTTTTTTCAGTAAAAATTGATATGTTTTCAATTTCAACATGGTCTCTTACAATTTCAATAAATCTACTGAGAGCAAAATCATGGCTCAAAGGATCAACTCCTCTCTCAAATTTATATGCAGCATCCGATTGTATGTTATATTTTTGAGATCTTCCTATGATTGATTCAGGATTAAAATAAGCACACTCAACAAGCACATTTTCTGTATTAGTGGAACATGAAGTATTTTTTCCACCAACGATTCCGGCTAAATTTATTACTTCATTATTATTTTTGAACACAAGATCACTTTCATGAATGTCCACCTCTTCGTTAAACAATGTTATAAACTTGCCTTCATTGTGGCGAGCATTTTCGAGAATAATGTCCTCTTCTAGATTAAGATTTGAAATATCATAACAATGTGTAGGTTGACCAATTTCATATGCAACAAAATTTGAAATATCTGTAAAAAAATTATTTTTTTTAACGCTCAATTCAGAAAAGTAATTCTCTAAATAATTTTTATATTTGATTACATTTTTTTTCTTAATCTTAATATTCAGAAATGTAATATTTGTTTTGTCATTAACTGTATTATTTTTAAATTTTAGATCCAATGCGGGTAGTTCTTGTATGCAGGATGGTTTCTTAAAATTTATGTTATAAAATACCTTAAGGTCCCTGCATAAGCCGTAAAGGGATAAACAGTCTCCTCTGTTTGGAGTAAATTCGATGTCAAAAATTCTATTTTCTAGGATCTCGTGCTCATGTCCAAGTTGGAATAATTTTGATGAGATCTCATCAATACTAGGAGTTTGATCAAAATAATTTTCTAAATGTTTATATGAAATCTTCATTTGAATTGTTTTAAAAAATCAAGATTAGATTTATAGAAATCTCTTATATCATTTACTCCATATTTGAGCATTGCAATTCTTTCAATGCCCAATCCAAATGCAAGACCACTATATTCATTGGAATCTATATCACATTTATCTAAAACAATTGGATTTACTATTCCGCACCCAAGTATTTCTAGCCATTTTCCTTCTGCTGATTTAATGTCAACTTCTGCAGAAGGTTCCGTAAAAGGAAAATAAGAGGGTCTGAACCTTATTTTAACTTCATTTCCAAAAAGAGCATGAACTATTTGAAAAATTAAATCTTTAAGATTTGCAAAATTTACATCATTATTTATATAGATACCTTCGATTTGATGGAACATTGGTAAATGTGTTGAGTCATCATCTTTTCTGTAAACTTTCCCAGCAGAAATAAAAGCTAAAGGAGGTTTTGTTGCGAGCATACTCCTAATTTGGACCGGTGAAGTATGTGTTCTTAGAACATGAGATTTATTATGGACATAAAAAGTATCATGCATTTGTCTTGCAGGATGTGATTCTTTAATATTTAACATATCAAAGTTATATTTCTCACTTTCAACTTCAGGGCCATATGCTTGTTGAAATCCCATTGATTCAAGAATATTTATTATGAAATCTTTCATAATATTTATAGGGTGAGAAGTACCAAATTTTGGATCTATCTTAGGTTTAATGTCTTTATTTGATGACATCTTTAAAGATATTATTATTTATTGGCTTTTTTAAGAATTATCTCAAAAGTAGATATGTCTTGAATCGCTATATCTGAAAGAATTTTTCTATTTAATGCTATGTTATTTTTTTGCATTCCATTTATCAATGCAGAATATGAGATATCAAATTTTCTAGAAGCTGCATTTATTCTGGAAACCCAAAGCGATCTGAAGACTCTTTTTCTATTTTTCCTATCTCTAAAAGCATATTGAAGTGATTTAATATTTGATTGCTTAGCTGTCTTAAATAGCCTGCTTCTCGCACCGTAATAACCTTTTGCAGCATTAAGAACTTTCTTATGCTTTGATTTAGCAGTATGTGACTTTTTTACTCTTGGCATGACTATTTGATAAGTTTTTGGGCTAATTTTAACGTGATACCTGACATTTTAATTAATCCTCTGTTATGTCTCTTTCTTTTTGTAGACTGTTTAGTCAATATATGATTCCTGTTCGCACTTCTACATTTTAAAGAAGAACCCGTCTTTTTAAAACGCTTTGAGGCGCCTGAATGTGTCTTAAGTTTATATCCCATAATAATTTAAAAAAATATTATTAACGCTTCTTTTGAGGTGATAAAACCATTAACAGTTGTCTCCCTTCTAAAGAAGGTTCTTGATCTATTTGAGCTATTTCAATAAGCTCGTCTTTAACCTTGTTTAATAAATCAAGACCAAGATTGCTGTTTAATATTTCTCTTCCTCTAAATCGGACGCTTATTTTAGTCTTATCTCCAGCAAGAATAAAGCTTTTAATTTTTTTTAATTTAATTTTATAGTCTCCAGTATCAGTTGAAGGCCTGAATTTAATCTCTTTTATTGAATTTCTTTTTGATTTTACCTTTGATCCTGAATTATTTTTTTTCTTTGAAAACATATGTTTGCCATAATCAAGAAGTTTGCAAACCAAAGGTTCTGCAGTTGAAGGAGATACTTGAACTAAATCTAGATTTTCATCTTTTGCCATTTGAAGTGCTTTTTCAATAGATACAATACCAGTTTTCTTTCCATCTGAATTAATAAGTAAGACTTCAGAAGCTTTAATTCTTTCATTGATTGGAACAGTATTTTTTTTTGTTGTGGAAATAAGTGACACCTTGGTTAAGAAAAAAATATTAAGATCGGATTAAACACTAATATATCAATAGTGGAAAGATTGAGTAGAAATAAAATTTAAGTTCATTTCGCAAGATTTTATACTATATACCTTATTTGGCAAACTTTTTATTTGAATTTGATCAAGGCTCAAGAAAATATTTTTTCCAGATATTTCTTTTTTTAATGAATTTTTCTCTTTTATTAATTCTTGAACTTTCGCCCTCCCAAAATTCAATTTCGTATGGTGTAAAACTATAACCACCCCAAAAACTTGGCCTTTTGCTAAGAATTGTTTTATTTTTAAGAGTTTCATCATAGTTTTGTTTTACCTTTTCATAATTTTGAATAATTGATGATTGTTTTGAACTTATTGCTAATGCATTCTTTAAATAAGATCTCTCTGCAAAATGTGAATCAGAAAAGGTTTTTGAAGTCTCTCGTATCTTTGCTTTGATTCTTATTTGAACATTAATGCAATTCCAAAATATGACTACTGAAATTTGATTATGTGATTTTATTTGAATTCCTTTTGGAGAATTATAATTTGTAAAAAAAATCCATTCGTCTCCTAGGACATATTTTAAATTAACATATCTTGAATCGACTTGATTAAAGCTTGAGTCATATGTAGAAACAACAATGGCTTCAGGAAACAACTGTTTATTTTTTATGCAATTATCATAAAAATAATAAAATTTTTTATATGGCTCTGTCTTGTTTAGCCTATCCAATTCAATCATTTATCTGTATGAATTATTCTTTATATAAGTAAAGCCTCTCAATATCATCTTCCAATGTTTTTTCACCATACTGTATTTCGATAATGTGACATGCTGTATCATATGGGTTAATTATCTGGTGCCATGCCTCTTTTTTAATGAACAATGATTCTTCTGTTTTGAGTTTGATTTCTTTAGATTCATCCGGATCTCCCTCTGAATAATTCACAATACACCCTCCTTTACTTACAAACCAAATTTCACTTCTACAAAAATGCTTTTGAAAACTTAATCCTTTTTTTGGATATATAATAAGTTCCTTTACTTTTACATTGATTTTTCCTAAATCTGTAAAAAGATTATAAAACTTGCCCCAAACACGATCTTCTTTTTCATATTGGAAATCTTTGAGTATCCAACTGGAGGAATTAAGCTTATCATTACCTCCAACACCAAAGATAAAATTAATACCGGAAACTTTCATTTCAGGAATATTTTCTTTATTTCTGTCGCCACCATTACAGAAAAAAATTTTATCATTTGGATTGGATTTTTTTATACTCTCAAGTGCGTTGCAACAACTTCCATCTTGATCATCTTCAAATGCAATCACTTGATCGATCATAGATAAATTTTCAACTATGATTTTTCTTTCATTAAATGGCATTAAATACTTGCCTTTTTTTTGTAATAACCAATCGTCACTATTTAAAGCAACAATTAATTTATCGCCAAGCTTTCTTGCAGCTTTGAAATATGAAATGTGTCCTGAATGAATAGGATCAAAACCTCCACTTACGACTATAATTTTCATAAATTTGATATAGTTATTAAAAAATTACTTTGAGGATAGCAGTAATTCAGCCAACATAAAATCTATTGTATCATCAATGTTTACAGATCTTATTTTTGGCATTTCATATAAAAATGTGTCCTCATGCACAAAAGTTTTTTTATTTTGAAATAAATCAACCCTAGATGAGTAAAAAGCGCCATTATAAATGTACAGATCTGGCAAAGTTTGTCTTGGTGGATTTTCGATGGGCCAATCTAAAAAATTTAATCTTATATTATTTTTCGATTTTCTTACCATTTTATAAGGATGCTCAGAACACTCTGCAACACTTATCAAAGTATTGCATAAGTCTTGATTTAAAATTCTATTAGTTTGAATACAATCATCAACATTTCTCAAGGGTGATGTCGGTTGAAGCATAGAAAAATAAGTTTTGTCTGGATTTTTAATTTCAAGCTTATTAAGAGTGTCTAATATTACATCAACCGCGAGAGCATTATCACTTGCGAGTTCTTTTGTTCTCAGGAAAGGCACAATCGCACCATCAGCTATTGCAATATCAGCTATATCTTGAGAATCAGTTGTTACATATACATCCGAGTATACTTTCGATGATAGAGCAACCTGAATTGTATGAGATATAAGTGGTTTTCCATTCAAAGGTTTTATATTTTTATTTTTTACGCCTTTTGATCCAGACCTTGCGGGTATAATTGCAATATGTTTCATCTGCTTATTTTCTTATGAATAAAATTGATAGCATCATGCTCTCCATTCATATCTAAATCAAGCTTTTTAATGATTTTTCTTTGTTCTGAAATGCTAGTATTTTTGATTGACATAGTTTTAGGATACAAATTTTTTAATACTTCAGAGTTATGTAACGATTCTTTATCTTTAGATGAGAAAACAGGAATAAAGGGAATTTTTAATGATAGAGAATCTGTCAAAATACCAACACTTGGTCGCCCAACAATACACGAAGCATGTCCAATAAAATCGTCAGTGAGATTTCCTAAATACTTTTCGCAATTATAAACAGATGGTAAATTTAGATTTTTAAAATTTTTATCATACAAAATTTTATAACCTAAAAAAATATTTTTATTATTTATAAAATAATCTTCAATTTCATTTTCGAAACACTCAGTCCAATTTCCAAAACCTTTACAAATAAAAATATAATTTTTATCGTTTAGCTGAGGCTTACTTTCTCCAAATATCTTAACTTTCTCTCTATTAATGCAGTCCTTTAAATAATTTTTAGCAAAAGGGCTTGTTAAGATTGTGAGTTTAGAAAATTTTTCTAGTTTTTTTAAAATTTGACCAGTTTTATGGTTGTCGATTAAATCCGTCCAGAGAAAATTAGCTAACAATGCTCCTTCACAACCATATAAAAAAGGTTCGTAATAATTATCAGATATTAGAAATGAAGAATTTATCCTTTTAGAAAATTCTCTAAATACTGATGTAATGGAGTCCTCAGAGCAATATTTATAAGTTAGTGCATCAGGTAAATTATTAATGTTGATAATGTTATTTAATTTTTTTATTTTTTTTGAATTTGTAAACAAATTTATTTTAGACTCATCTCCATATAATTTAACATCAATGCCTCTATTTAAAAGAAGTTGATTCAAAATGCATGCTCTCTTTATATGTCCTAGACCATTATTGCACGCTAAAATTGCAACAGATTTCATTATTAAATATATTTTTAAAAGGATTTACCTTAAATGTATTCCTCCCAGTTGTAAACGTGGTGCTTTATTCCATTTTTTTCAACAAGTGATGCAAACCTTCCTCTGAAATATAGTCTATTTTTATATTCTTCGTCACTCATTACAAATTCATTATTTTTAGATTGTAAATAAGTTTCTAGATTTTCATTTCTTAATATTTCTAATTGTTTTTCTTTACTAAAAGTTGAGAATTCTCTAATTTCTTTCAGCTGATCTTTGTTGATTGAAACGGGTCCGTCTTTTGATTCATCAGGAGGAAAAATTCTATAATGCGCCTCTATTAATTCTGCACCAGCAGCTATTGCAATTTTCAATGCAGAAATACCATCTTTTGCTTTTAATGAATGATCGCTAAATCCAACCGGTTTATTGAATAATTTTAACCATGAAATTCTACCAATGTTTAGTGCATCAAGAGGTGTTGGATATCTAGTAACACAATGTAGAAATGACAATTTCTCTTTTTCTAAAATATTAGCTGTTTTGGATATCTCTTTATCAAAAGAAGCTCCAGTGGATATGTAAATGTGATCAAATTTATCTTTCAAAACTTTTATCATTGCATGACTTCCACAATCATAACTAGCTACTTTTATTTCTTTAAAGCCTATTTTACTTAGATGAGATACATGCTCAGTGCAAAAACATGTTGTGAGTGGTATAACGCCCCTTAAATTACAATAATTTATGAAACCTTTAACCTCATCATTTGATAACTCAAGATTAGTTAACCTGTTGTATTCATCCTTATAAGGTCTTTTGATATATTCAATTCCAGAAATTGGATCTATGCCACCTTCCTCAAATTGTTGTCTAAAGGTGATATTTCTAGCCAATATATGTTGGATTTTAACGTGAGTTGCACCTGCTTCTGCACACTCGTCAACCATTTCATAAACAGCATCTATACTGCCATTATGATTTTGACACAACTCAGCAATAATCTTCATTTTATGATACCCATTGTGGTGTAGGATGCAGAATTTATCTTTGCATATTCAGTCATTTTTTTAATGCAATCAAGTAACAAGTCATCTGATGAAAATTCGCAGATTTTAATTTTTTTCATATTTTTCCTTAATACTTTTTTATGTAATTATTCTTAATAAAGACTCAACATCGAAAACTGGCATGCATTCTTTAAAAATTAATTCTTCTCTTTGTCGTTGAATCTTTAAATCGTTACTCTTTACATTAGAAATCTTTTTAATTGTTTCTATAAGATCATTTATAGAAGTAACATTATATATATATCCATAACTTAAAATTCTTTTATTATGTAATTGTTTTCTATCAAATTCTATATTTACTCTTGGTGAAAAACCTTTACCTTCATGTGTTGCAAAATCAATATTAATGCACTTTAATCCTAGATAAGCAGCCTCAATATTCATTGTAGAGTAAACTGTGATCAAAATATCACTAGGTTTTGAGGAGAATGCTAAATTATCATTTTCTGTATCTAGCATTACCCCAGAGTCATTACACTTAGGATATCTAATATAAAAGTTATATTCCTTTGACAAATTAATCATTTGTTTTAATTCATTGCTTTTTCTTTGTAAGCATAGTGGATGAACTCTTACCTCAAGGTCATAATTATTTTCATGTGCAAATATTGCTAAATTTTTAGCAATATCAACATTTGATTTATATGATGCAGGACTCTTAGTCGCAAAAATTATTTTTTGTTTTATCGATTTGTTTTTAGAAGATTTCTTGACAATTCTTTTCAAAATTTTTTCTGGCAACAAGCTTGGAGAACCTACAGCCTGTGATTTTTTAAATTCAATATCTTGATACAAATTAATCTCTTCTCTCATTAATTCCGTCCAAGTAAGCACAAAGTCTGTTCTGAATGATCCGTAACCTTTTGTTGTTGGATTATCCCAACTCTGAATAAAAGTAAAAGACTTAGTATTCTTAAAATTCTTTGAAGCAGCTAGAAAAGAAATCACTGATAATGACTTTAAATTGCCAACTGAAAAAACAACAACATTAAAATCTGAAAATTTTGAAAAAATATCAGTTGTAAGGTCTTTGGGTATTAACAACATAATTATTTTATGAATAAGCTTTCTTAATTTATGTGACCATCTGAGAAAAAAAATTGCAAACTTATATAAAAATATTACATGCGATTTCCAGTTTAATGAATATATATAAAAATGATCTTTTAATGCGACATCATTTGCCTTGAATGGGGCAACGTATTTTAAAATCTCAACGAGGTTTCTTACTATGATAACTCTTAATCTAAAAAGAATGTTTCTACTTTTATCTTTCAGGTTTTTATCAAGTTCTGTTACCTCATTTGAATATACTATGCGTATATTAGACTGGTTAGCATTCTGATAGATATTATTGCAAATTCTATCTGAGAAAATAGTTTCACTAAAAAATATTAGATTCTTTTGATTATTAGTTTTTTCCATCAATATCCCTTGTAAAAACCTTTGAAATAACGTCATCCAAGGATTTACTCATTCTATTGGCAATAATAATCTCACTCTCTTCTTTAAATTTTTTGAGTGAATTTATAATAGTTATGTTTTTAAATTCTTTTTCAGATATAAAAGGTTCATAGGCAATGACACTGACACCAGCAGAAATTAAATCTTTTGCAATATCGAATACTGCAGAATCTCTAAAATTATCTGAATCTGTTTTCATAACTAATCTATAGACTCCTACAACTTTAGGTTTAAATTTAAGTATATTATTTACTATGAATTTTTTTCTTGTTTTATTGCTTTCTACAATTGCAGAAAAAAGATTTTGAGGAGTATCTTTAAAGCTTGCAAGTAGTTGCTTAGAATCTTTTGGAAGACAATAACCACCATATCCAAAGGATGGATTGTTATATTCATTTCCAATTCTAAAGTCGCTCGAAACTCCTTCAATAATTGAAATAGGATCAAGATTATTATCGATACAAAAAGAATCAAGCTCATTAAAAAAAGAAACTCTGTTAGCTAAATATGAGTTTGCAAATAACTTAACTGCTTCAGCTTCAGAACTATTCATAAGAAATATTTTGGGTTTATTCTGCGCTAATTCATAAAAAATATTAGCAATTTTTTTACCAAATTCACCATTTTCTCCAATTATAATTCTGGACGGATATAGATTATCGTATAGTGCATTACCTTCTCTTAAAAATTCTGGTGAAAAAATAATCTTTTTATCATGATATTTTTTCGATATTTCATAAGTGAAACCAATCGGTAATGTTGACTTGATTAAAATGGGGGAATTTGAGTTATTGGTATATATTTCTTGAATAACATCTTCAACAACTTTGGTATCAAAATAATTTTTTTCATAATTATAGTTTGTAGGTAAACATAAAATAATTAAATCAGGGTTCTTTTTTATTGAATCTTCTATATTTGAACATGTCTCCAAGTTTAATGATTTATTATCAAGAAAATCCTGTATCAACTTATCTTTGATTGGAGATTTTTTAGCGTTTATTAAATCTAATTTAGTCTTATCTTTGTCTAAAATTGTTACTTTGTAAGTTTGACCAAGCAAGACAGAGATCGATGTCCCAACATAACCGGCACCAATAATTAGAATATTTTTAATCAAACTCTCTCTCCAAAATTAAATCAAAAATTATCTCTACCTTTTCGATTATTGATTATTATATTAGATATGTGTTCCGAAGAGTCACTAAAAATTAATCCCTCATATTTATCTAAATTTTTATAATACGCTTTTGCTCTGTTGCCAGTTGCTATTGTTTTTATTCCATACTCTAAACCCTCGGGTATAGCTGTAGATACCTCGCTTATATGGATATCAATATGTTTAAAAATTATATGTAAAGGTAATTCTGAGGATTTTTCATATTCAAAATTATTCTTATTTAATTTAAATAGTCTTTCTATAACTTCTTTCTTTTCATATTCTGGCGTTGAAGGATGGAATCTAATTAGAAAAAATGTATCTTTATCAGCTTTTAAAATAACTTCTAGAAAAATATCGGAAATATAATAAGACCAACAAAGAGTAATCAAAACAAGCTGTTTCTTGATATGGTGTTTGAAAGAAGATTTGAAATCACTTATGAACATTTTTATCATCCTTTCATCTTTTTCAACGAGATATTTTACAGGATTTCCGATAACTTCAATCTCTGGAATTGACTCACTGTCATTCCAAAGTGAAATATTATTGAAATCATTTTTATTCCATACGTAATATTTATTCGGGGTTGTAGTAAAACCTTTTGTTGGGTATCTTCTGAAGTTATATGCTGGATGAAGACTGCTCTGAACACCATGTTGAATATCACTTACTTTTATTCCAAGCCTCTTTGATGCAATACATATCCCAGCTGTAACATAGCCCAAGTAGTGAGTTACAACTACTTCATCTGGCATTACCTTAAGTAGAATTTTTTCAAATTTCAAAGAAAGTTTATATATAAATTTTGCCTCAGATATTAAATCTTCAAATGAAGGAAAATTGTTATTCATACCATCAAATTCAAACATATTCTTAATTTCATTAAAAATTAAATTAAGATTTCTATTATTTTTCTTAAAAATTATTTTTGATTCTATAAAACTCCTAAGTACAAGGCTTGAAATATTAATCTCATTTAGAAATGGTTTTTTTATTTTTGATTGATTTTGGTTGGATCTTAGGATGACATATTCATCATCCGCGATAGATTTAATAGAGATAAATGGATAAATAAATACATCAATCCATAAATTTTCAACAGGTACTCTCTTAGAGTACTCGTCCGACAAAAATAAATATTTAGTTTCTTCATATGAAAATTTTTCTTCTTTTACAAAAAAAATATCCATTAAAGTCCTGAATAGTTTATTTTTGTATAATAGTTTTAACTTTAAATAGACTCTCTGCCAGTGGGTTCCTAATTTATCTTTTCTTTTTTCAAGCCTATCAAAACACTTAATTGCAATTTGAGATTTTAGAAGTGGCCAAAGATCAACATCTTCATAATTAAAAAGTCTTAGATCTATATTAGATTCTATAAATTGAAGTCTTTTTATAACATCATCATAAGATTTTATTTCTTTTTCCTTATTATGTTTCATTGATTGAGCTTGATACAAAAACTACGAACAAAACTTTTTTTTCTTCAAAAAATGAAAAGCAATTAAATTAATCATTTAGTTTAATAGTTTTTTTTTAATATTATATCTGAAATTGTCTCTGCTCTCTTTTTCCAAGAATATTTTGTATTTAAATCTTTTAAAGCATTTGAGATTATCGTGTTAGCTAAATCTTGATTATCTCTTAGAAGTTCTATTGCATCTATCCACTCATTGACATTTTCCGGATCACATAATATACAATTTTCTCTATTTTTTAGTACTTCTTTTAATACATCAATTTCAGAGCATATTATTGGCTTTGCAGCAGCCATATATTCAAAAACTTTTAATGGTGACATCCATTTCTCTGTAGTGATATTTCCTGATTGTAGATGAACCTTTTTTTGATAAGGGGCTACTAATATATCCATTTTTGCAAAAAAATTAGCAACTTCGTTTGGCTTTATAAAGCCATACATCTTAATATTACTAATATTTCTCTGATTGATATTTTTTTGATGATATTTAATATCTCTATCATTGCCACCGGCAATATGAATAGTTGTCCACGGACAACTATCAGCTATTTCATAAAGCAATTCTATGCCTCTGCCTTTGAATAAATGTCCGGCATAGCCAATATTGATCTTTGACGAATTAGCTTTAAATAAAATTTTTTCCTTATCTGAATGAGCTGGATCTGCTCCATCAGGTAGCACGTATATTTTATTTCTTGGAAAACCTTCTGAAATAAAAAGCTCCTTTAAAGGATTTGTGATAACAATTAGGCCTTTAAATTTTGGTGCATATTTACAGAATTTCAAAATATATTTCTGTAATCTGCTTTTTTTAGATGGTAATTGATGAAGCTCGATAAGTGTATTAAAAAATAATGAGCTTAAAAATCCAGCAATTAAAAATCTTGAAATAATAATTTTAGGACGTTGATACATGCATATTAATAAAGATATAAGGGCATTAAAATATATCGAAAATAATGAATTATTTTTCTGTAAAGAGATTAATTTAAATGTGCTTTTTATCCCATAAAATTCAAAAATTTCGTTGTCATCTGTATAAAGATTATCTTGAGTATTTTTTCTAAAGGTTAACGAAACTTTAAATCCGATTTTAGAAAAAGCAGAACATATTTTCATAATATGTATACTATTTGCTTGTCTTGAGGGAATTAAAGCATTTGATAAATATAATAATTTCATAATGATTGAAGAACATTTTGATTCAATATCATTATCTTTTGACATCTTTTATTTCTTATTGGAGTGTCAACACTTATCATGTTCGAACTTTCGTTCCACCTTGGGTGAAGGTCACATCTATTTTGACCTTGAAAATATTTAGATGTGAGCAGTTTATCAATTTGAAACAGTTTATTTTTGTGTCTATCAAAGCATAAAAGATGTTGAAATCTATTTGGGTCTGGAGTTGTATCTATTATCACTTTATTTGAAGAAGCACTAAACATAGGATGACCATCAAAGCCAGAGTTGATATTTAAGTCAAAATAAGAATTAGTAAGCAAATCATATTCGGTATATTTCCAAGTTAAATCCTCAGATCTATTAACTCCTAAAATTGTCTGATCATCTATCCAGCAATAATGCGACATAAGCCTATTAGATTCGATATTTATAATTTTTCTTTCGCCGTTTAGGTGCATTCCTTGTAAATATATTTTACGGCGTTCTTTGTTTTCATCTATCAAAAACCAAACAATTAAATTACCATGAGGAGAAAAAGATAAATGATTAATGTAAATGTTATTGGAATGCTCCAAATTGAGATCCTTTAATAAAATTTCATATGAGGCAAGAAACTCGATGTCTCCTGTAATTCTGTTAATCAACCAAATTCCATCTGTTTTTGAGTTTATTTCAGATTCAGCCATTTGATTTTCAATTCCATATCCAGGTCTCTTTTTTGCAAGATGAAAAAAATTGCAACTTAAGGCCCACTCATTATTTCTACTCATGCAATACAATGGAATATCAATTTCAGATGAAATGATTCCATTATTTATATTTATTGAGATGTTTTTATATTTCCCATTAGCATAAGTATTGAAATTTAGAGAAAAATCATCATTCAAATAATCCCATTGCAACATTGTCCCTTGCTGGGTTGAAAATGCTTTTGAGGTAGAGATGTAATTAAAATTTATAGACGAATCATCTAGATCATAATAACCGACATCCAAACTGTTATCATTTGATCTATGAGATAGGACTAATCTTTGTTCTTTATGAAATGGGTTTCTATCATGATAACCAAAAAATATATCTCTGCCATCTTCGTCTATTAAGATAATTTCTTTAGAAATCAAATTATCTACTCTTGGAGCAAGATAACTTTTTGGAAACAAAATATTTTTTTTTCTTATAATTCGTTTAACAAAGTTTTTTATGTTTTTCATTAACGGCAAATCTTTACCTGATGGAATCTTTATAAATAGCATCTCCAGCATCTATATCGATCGCAGCTTCTTTACCGATAACAATATCTTCATTCCATGGTCTAATGGCATTATCGGGACATGGTCTAAGTGATTCTAGGTCATTTTTTGATATTAGATGACCCTTATTAATTTTATGTTTAGCTCTAAGGCACCTTTGTTGAACAATGCGAGACTCAATTTCATTATCTTCAATTTTCTTTATGCCATCTCCCAATGAATGAAATGCTTCATTTGCAAGAAAAACCATCTCTTCCCATTCTGACGGATTTACTGCGAATTTATGATCAGGCCCATCTCTCGACTGATCGTCTGTAAAATGTTTTTCAAACACTCTGGCCCCAAGTGAAATTGCAGCAATAACAGTTGCAGGATTCATACTATGGTCAGATAATCCAAGCACCATACCAGGATATCGGTTTGAAAAAGTTGATAATACATTTAAATTTGCATATTTTGACTTATCTGAGTCAGTCGTATAGTTTGTGTTACATTGCATAAGACACAATTTCGAATTGTATTTCAATATTGTATCAACTGCCCTTGTTACATCTTTGCTTGAGGCTGCCCCTGTTGCTAATAAAACTGTTTTGTCTTTTTTTGCAATATATTCAAGTATTTCTGTCCAAGTAATATCACCAGAGCCTATTTTGTATGCATCAAGGAAATTTTCTACATGATCAACAGAATCAAAATCATATGCTGAGGTAAAGTACGTGATATCTAATTCTTTACATTTTTCAACAATTAATGAAGTCCACTCCATAGAAATACTTGCGTCAACATATGTATCATAAACTGATTTCTTCCATCCTGATTGATGAGTTGAGTTTGAATTTAAGTTTTCAAATCCAAATTTACTAACAATCTTATTAGCAACAAAATTTTGAAATTTAACTGCATCTGCGCCAGACTCTTTTGCAAGCTCTATTAACTTAAATGCTCGGTCAAGTGAACCATCATGATTTGCACCTACATCAGCTATGAAGTATGGTTTTTTAGAAATTGCTAGTTCTTTTCCATTTATAAAGAGACTTTCTTGATACATTTAATTACCCACTACTTAATTATATTATTGATACCATCAAACAAAGTAAATTTTACTCCAAATTCTTCTTTAAATTTATTATAGTTTAACGTAGTATTTTTTGGTCTTAATATTCCATCTTTTGGAATTTCATTAGAAGTTCTATTGATTGTTGATTCATTTGGGAAGAAGTTCTTTTTCAATAATTTTAGGAATTCATACTTACTTAGTTGTTCTTCACAGCCTAGATGAAATAATCTGTTTTCAAAATTATTTAACATTATTGTTTCAATAGCTTTTTCAACTTGACTTAGATGAAGCGGGTTAAAAAAATAATCTACATATCCATCAAAATCTTTATTATCTTTAAACATTTTAAATGCCCAGTCTACAATTGATGGGCCATTTCCAAATAATCTTCTTCCATAAATATTTGTTCTAATTACAATCGAATCAGTCGATTTATCAAGAACTAAATCCTCTCCATTAGATTTTGATTTAGCATACATATTTAAAGGTGACTTTTTGTTACTTTCCTCATAATTACCAGAATTTCCATCAAATACTGAATCTGTTGATAAATAAATGAGTTGTGAATTAGAAAATATATTTATCAAATACTCATTAACACTAGAATTTAAAAAATTAGCTAGTTCAGGATCTTTTTCACATTCCTGGAGTGAAGTCAGTCCAGATACATTAATAACATATTCAGGTTCAAATATTGATTTAATTTTATATAACTCTTTTTTGAAAAAAGGTTTAGTAAAGTCTACTTGAAAAAAATTATTTTCAAGTTTTGGGTTATTGTTAGTTCTTGAAATTCCATAAACCTCATATTTTTTATTTGAATAATACTTGAACAAATGTGATCCTAGCATGCCACTTGAACCTACAATTAATATTTTCATACAAGTTTCTTATTTTGTTTCTCAAGTAAATTATATTTTATTTCAGCGTGCTCCCAATCTTCTTCATCATCAATATCTTGAATGAACCAGGGAGCTGTTAAAATACATCCATTATTTTGAAGAAATACTGACCTTTTTTTTAAAAAAGAAACGGTATTAAGAAAATAAAACATGCCTGCATCATGGTAAATTTGCTCCAAATCTTGAGATCTTGTGTTGATATGCTCAGGCCAAACCATTTCGAAATTATTAGATGATACATTTTTTCTTAGAGATCTCCATATTGGATACGAATATTTAACCACTGGAAATAATGAATCATAATTATTTTCATTAAAAATTTTTTTGGCTCTTATTAAGAATTCTTTTGTTATGAATGGTGCTGTGGGTAAAATACAGCAAATATAATCTAAATTTTTTTCATCTAAGTCCATCTTTTGGAGTGCTTCATAGATTACATCACCAAGGGTACTATAATCATCAGATGTTTCTTTTGACCTAAAAAATGGTACCTCTGCTCCATAATTAAGGGAAATTTCAGCTATATCATTATCATCAGTTGAGACAATTATTCTGTCAAATATATTACTATTAATTGCAGCTTCAATAGAGTATTTAATTAATGGAGATCCATTAAATTCTTTAATATTTTTTTTTGCAATCCTTTTACTTCCACCTCTTGCAGGAATTATTGCTATCCTTCTTTTATGGCTCATACTATTCGAGCTCTTGTTTTATTAAGTTTTTTAACTCCATTTGAGTAAGAAAATGAGGATTAGTATCTGAAGAGTATGAAAATTGCTCTTGAACCCTCTCGGCATTTAATTTTTGTTTAAACTTTTCAATATCCCATTTAGTTTTAGTGGGTAAAATAAAATAATAATTATCATTATAATAAGTATTAAAGGAGTCTGAATAACTTATCATCTCTTCGTGTAATTTTTCTCCAGGTCTGATACCTATAATTTCAATTTCAGCATCTTCAGAGATCGCTTTTGCAACATCAAGAATTTTATATGAAGGTATTTTTGGTACTAAAATTTCTCCTCCCATACAATGCTCCAATGCAAATAAGACCATATGAACTCCCTCATTAAGAGTTATATTAAATCTAGTCATTCTTTCGTCAGTGATTGGTAATTTATTTTCATTTTTTTTTCTTAAGAAAAAAAGGCATTACAGATCCGTTACTACCCATCACATTGCCATATCTAACAACTGAAAATCTTTTATTTGCAGATCCTGTAATATTATTTGCCGCAACAAAAAGTTTATCTGAAGCCAATTTTGTTGCCCCATAAAGGTTAATTGGTGAGCAAGCTTTATCAGTTGAAAGAGCAACAACACTTTTTATTGTGTTGCTTTTAAGGCATGCTTTTATAAGATTTTGAGCTCCTGTAATATTAGTCTTTACACATTCATCAGGATTATATTCTGCAATTGGTACATGCTTCATGGCGGCTGCATGAATAACATAATCTATACCGTTTAAGGCTCTTTCAAGTCTTTCATAATCTCTCACATCACCAATAAAGTATCGAATTGCCGAATATTCAGACTCTGGATAATTTTGAGCCATTTGAAACTGTTTTTGCTCGTCTCTAGAGAAAATAACCAGTCTTTTTATGTTAGGAGATGAAGAAAATATATTTTTAACTAAAGCTTTTCCCAATGAGCCAGTTCCACCTGTTATTAAAACTGATTTGCCATTCAAGTCCATTTATTACCCCTAATCAAAAATGCTTATAATATTTTTCTTATAAATATCAAAACTTAGCTGATTATCATAGCTTATTCTAGCTTTTTTCTCATAACTTAATCTTAAATTTGGATTATTCTTGATACTTAAAATTGCATCAGCGTATAAATTTGGAGAGGGATAATCAATAAGAATTGCTGAATTATATTTTCCAAATAAATCTCGGTTTCCATCAAGATTTGATGCAATTATTGTTTTCCCCATAAACAAAGCTTCTCTTAAAACTCTTGGAACTCCCTCTGCAGATGAAGGGTGTATTATGACATCACTATGCCACATATAATTTGCAAATTCCTTTGCATATCCAGTAAAAAAGACATTATCTTGAAGATTCATATTACGAATCATTTTTTGAAGTTCAACGTAATAACTATCAGAGTGTTTATATGAACCAATGAAATAGAGACTTACATTTAAGTCTTTAATTAAAACTTTTTTAATTATTTCTAAGCATAGTTTTTGTCTTTTTCTTTCCTGGATTGTAGCTACATAAACAATATTAAAAAAATTTTTATCATGAAAAGGATAATTATCTAATTTACCTTTTAGTAAATCACTTTCGTTTATGCTAGGTAAAAATGCAAAAGTTTTGTTTTTCAAAGAGGGATATTTTTTATCTACCTTAAGCTTTTGCATTTTAGATTGAAAAATAATTTTATCTAAAATGCTTAAATAATTTAGATACGAATTAGAATCAGGAATCATCTTATTATTTAGAGTTTTAGAAAAATCTTCTAATGTTTTGAGACTTCCTGCATGATTTTGAATCTTTATACAATTAGGATTCAGACTTAAATTAATTTTTTCAAGATCTTCAATTGAAATGAAACTTGAAATGAAAATAACTTTACAATTCTTTAGGTATTTTTTTATCTTTCGCTTATGACTTAAGAAATATACAGAAATAAAAAATTTATAAATATAATAAATTATTAAATAAGGCAATTTACTGCTAAAAAAAAATTTTGGTCTTTTTTTCAAGAAGGGTGAAACAAAAATTTTCGATTCAGGTATCCTATTTTTTGCTAATGTTTGAAAGTTGTGGATGGTCGAAATGTAATTGAGTCCAGCTATAAAAAAAACAATTTCGTATTTATCTTTTAAAGAATATGCAATATCTAAAACAGTCCAGAATCCACCAGTTGAAGGAGCTATTTGATCAATAAGAATTAAAATTTTATTTTTAGTTTTATGCATATTTCTAAAATTTGTTTAATTGTATTATGACTAACAATTTAAACATTATTTTTCATTAATTTTGTCAATAATTTCAAGTGTAAGCTTAGAAAATTCTGATTTATACAATATAAATATGCTAAAGCCAAATAACAAAGCAAATAAAACATATGAAAATACTAATTTAATAAACTCAGTTAAGAAGAAATTAGATGAAAAAATAATATATTTAAATTCATAACTTATAGAAAATTTTAATGAAAAATAAAATGATAATGTAATCACTATTGTTCTTAAAAATGAGGCAGCTATATATTTTGATGCATCTAAATAAATAAAAAATATAAATGTAAGAAAAAGTATTATGTACGAAGATAATAAGTAATAATTTAAGATTTGATGAATATTTTGATCAAATGATAACTTAAAAATTATTATTGTAAAAAATGAGGCTCCTGTTGCAATAATCAATAATTTTATATACAAATATCTTAAAACATCGAAAAGCTGATGAAGAAATAAGACAATAGTCCAAACAAAATAAAAAGACGCAATGGTATGAATGCTTGGAAGTATCATAGTAAAATCTTGAAGAAAAACTGTTATGATAAAGTTATATAATGTAGCTAAGGCTCCACCTAAAAAACCATTAAATAAATTATGACGAAAAAAGTTTTTTCCACCTAAGTAATACTTAGCGTGTCTTTCAGATTTATTTTCTCCAACATTTCTAGCAAATTCATTTTTTTGGTTAACTGCAAATATTTGTGAGCCAGCAAATTTTTCCGCAACAAAAAAATTAGCAATTCCAAAAGTAATTACACCTATAAGCTTTGTTGACAAAATACTTGTAGTTAAAAAAATTGGAGCTTTCACAAAGTAAGTTTTAATAAAATTTATTATCATTAAAAAAGTTGTAGTTTTTAAAATTTCAATAATCTTAAATGAAAGCTCTAATCTTAATTTGGGTCCAATATATGATTTTCTTAATATTAAACTAGCAAGTATTTTAGAAAAAATTATTGATATTATTAATCCATTGAAGCCAAAAAAAATTACCAAAACTAATCCTGATAATGAATCAATAAGTGGTCTTAATGTAACAAAATTAGCCCAAAGTTTAAGTTGATTTTCGCCTTTAATTGAATTGTAGAAAAAACCTTCAACACTCGACGATACTGCAATTAGTATTATTAAAATTACTATACCTAATTCATTAATCTTGAAAAGGCTTCCAGATATGTAAAAAATTAGTGCGACAGAAATAAAGATAAATACTGACGAAAGAAAAAGAAAAGTAAAGATAGCATTATATATTTTTACTTCAGCTTCTTTAGATTTAAGTCCCTTAGCAATTGGAAGCTCCCTATTAAGACCGTTCAAAATTCCAAAATTACCATAAGCAACAAACTGAGCCGTAACAGTAATTATTCCTAGCAATCCATAACCCTCAGATCCAATGATACTGGCAACATATATTCCAACTGGAAAAGTAATAAATTTGCATAAAATTGCTAATTTTGATGAATCGATAAAAGATTTTAATAAATTATTTTTCTGAGCTTTCATATATTTATAACTTAGAAGAGATTTTCATAATCGTTTACAATTTTCTCCCAAGAGTATCTTAAAGCCATAGCAGAATTAGGTTTGTACTTCTGGAGAGCTTCTCTTGATAAATTAGTAAAATTGCTTAACTCACTAAAATTTTTAAAGTATGCGCAATCATTGTTTAATGTATACCTATTTTGTGGAACATCTATTGAGATAATAGGTATATCTGAACATGCTGCCTCCACAAGGGATGGAGCGGTTCCACATAGTGAATGTGTATGAATATATCCTTTACACTTTCTTCTTATTAAATCTAACAATGGCTTATCAAATAAACCATTTATCAAGTGTATATTGTCAAAATTTGAAAATTTACTGAGTATATTTTTGCCGTATGAGCTTTTATCTAAAATACTTACAAGAACAATACGCTTATCAGTCTTTGAAAAAAAATCACATAATTCATATAAATTGTTATCTGATATTGATCTTCCCATTGCAAAAAAATAATCATCACCTAAAAAGTTATGATTCTTAATCAGCTCATCAGTAATTTTTAAAGATTTATCTATTTTTGCGCCATAAGAAATAATATGTGATTTATTTACAGCTGAATCTGGAGTCAGTTCTGTGAAATATCCATTATCTAATATAATCTTATCAGCAAATTTATATGAAAGTTGATAACATAATTTTAGATAAATTTTTGCTATAGAGGTAAAAGATCCTCTTTTTGTCTCAATTCCATCGAGATTAACAATTACGTTAATTTTTTTAAATAATTTACAAATAGCAACTAGTAGCATTCCTTGAGAGCCAAGAAGTAGAAAGGTATTTGAGTTAAAAAAAGCTATACATACAGAAACAAAATCATAAATCACGCCCATCTTTCCAGATGCTGAAAGTGGTAATTTAATAATCTTAATGTCTTTTGGGATGTTTTTTGGTTTATTTGTAAATTTTGAATTAAAAATAATATATTTATATTGATTTTTTTTATAGTCAACTAAGTTTGTTACAAGTGTTTCAAATCCTCCATATTTTGCATATAAACCGTGGGTGCCTATGATCGCAACTGTCTTTCTATATTTCATATTTAAGTTTTTGCATTTTTACGACATAACTTTAATATGTAATTATACTGTGCTAAAAAAATAAAAATAAAAACAGGATAAAAAAGACTTACAGAGCTATATATAAAAAAATCTAATGCCAACAAAATAGTATATGCTTTTAGAGCAATATATTCATTTTGAATTTCATAATTAAACTCGTATTTTTTAAGTGTCCTAAACAGTGATCGAAAAATTAAAATAATTGAGAGTATTCCGAATAATCCATGTTGAAGAAAAACCCATGCAAAGCCCATTCTGGCACCATATCTTATACCAATCACATCAGTAACACCTCCAGTATTTGCAATGATAGAGCCAGCGCCTCCACCAAATAAAAACGTTACAAAATCAGCATTAAATAAAAAGCTAAGTACAACCACAAAGCTTTGCAATCTTCCATAATCCCACACAGTCAAATCAGGCCTATATACATATGAAGATATAAAATTGACTAAAAAGTTAAAATCGAATGAACCCAGTATTTCACCAGTTGGATTCAAAAAAGGATTAAGAATTGCAACTAAGTATACAAAAATTGGCAGTAAAAATATTATGTAATGAATATTTTTAAAGAAAAAAGAAATGATATTCTTTTTATACTCAGATGTTTGAAATAAAATATATGCAAAAAAGATAGGAGTAAGAATTATAATTGCTCTCTTTTCATTAATCTGACTAATAACAATAAAAAGAATTGCTAAATATAAATTTACTCGATTATCTTTTGAATCTGTAATATATCTTGTCAGAAAAAAAATAAACCCGCCCAATGAAATTAAAGTTGTTGCGCTACCATCTCTAGAGCTTATTGTTCCTGCAGGATCTTCACTAAAACCTATAAGTATCAGTTTGATAAAATATGCTGGTATCTGAAATAAAAGAATTGCTATACCCAGATTACGTATAGATCTTGCAGATTTAAAATCAGTCAGATTTATTAATGCGATCATAAAACAAATAAAAAATCCAATTACTGTTTTGTTGTAACTTAAAAGCTGCAAAATGCTAGTCCCACTTATTGAAGAGCTTATATAACTCGTAATTACAAAAAAAATAATTATGAATGGCACAGGAAACATAAACTTTCCTTTGAATAGAGTTAAAATGGCAAGACATAAAGATAGTAAAAATGCTACTAAATTCGAACTTCCACTAAATCCTATAATCTCAAAAAAACCCCTGAAGCCCAACAAGAATAATATTGCAAGGCTTGCTGTTGTGATTACTTTAGTCATTGATAATAATGTTTTAATTGTTAGTTTTTATTTCATACAGATACTTTGTTATCTTCACAACAGATATTGACTCTTTAGTATTTTGTAAATCTATCATCATCTTGAGTTTATCTGTAATACATTTTTTGTTGAATCCTCTTAATTTTGAAGATATTAACTTATCTTCACTTGTTTTTAAGCTTGTTAATTTAAATTTAATTGCATGCATGAACATATCAAAGAGTTGGATTTTTCCATTTGATTTTCCATTACTAATTAAGTCCTCTGTGATAATTTTTAGTGATTTTTTTGAAAAAGAAAAATGATCTTCGAGGATACTTAATTTCTTATTATCTATATACGAATCACCTGAAAGTTGACTAATATCGTGCATCAAATTATCTATATTTGATGTCACACTTAATTCCACTGGTAATGGGCATATATAATTATGATCTATATATCTGGGTAAAATGCTGATGCAATGTTTTTTAAGCCACAATGACTCAATCGAAGTTGTACAATCAGTATGAATTAAAAACTGGGATGCCATAATCCATGGTATAACATTCCCTTCATTGGTAATAAAAAGATTGTCGTGTTCTTGAAAAAATTCTTCGTAAAATTTTAAATCTTCTTCTGGGTGGGGCCTCAGCACTACCTTATAATTGTTATTTAATAGTTTCGTAATGACTTTACATATTTCTTTAATTTTATATTTGTCTTGAATGATTAATTTTTTTATTTCAGGAAAGCGTTTAATATAATTTCCTTCAACAAACATATCACCCCTAATATTATTACCAAAACTCATATTGGTATTAACTAATACAAAATTTCCATATCTTGAGATAATTTTATTTTTTTCATCAAAATATATATTTTTTAGCTCAGATCCAAGCAATTCGAATCTTGGATGACCGGTAACTAAGCTTTTAGTATTATCTTTTGAATAAATATTTCTTTGCTTTTCACCCCAAAAATAAACTCTTTTGGAATGTTCAAATGCACCTTTTGAATATCTTAAAGATAAAGAAGCATTATTTTTGAAGTCCACCGCACCTTCCTCATCAAGACTAAATATTTCTCCACCCAGTTCCTTAATTGAACTATATATTTTTTCAGAAACATTCAAATGGAAGCCTTTATCAATATAATTAAAGTTTTTGAAATATTTCATAAAGATCGAAAAATGACCTTTACTACCAATGAAAACCTTGCCTTTTTTTTTAAGAAGCTCAAGGCTTAGAAGAAGTTTGTAATCGAGCTCTCTTACTGATGTTTCAATTGGCAATAAAAAAATTTTAGTCATAAGTTAAGTTAATGATACTGGAACTTCATCTATTTTTAAAAAGTACTTAAATTTCAAGAACAGCAGTAGATTGTCTCTTTATAACATCGTATTTTAACTTAAGAGGAGGTATTAATTTATTTAAAGCCCATAAAGTTCCAATTCTTTGATCAAGTAAAATAAAACAAGTGTTTAATTTATTATCATTTATAAGGTTTATTAGATCTGCGTCAAAGCATTTCATAGCATCTCCAGGAAAATATAATTGAGGCGCATCTATAAATAAAAAATCATAACCACCATCAACTGAAGGTATTTCTTTGTAAAAACAACCAAGTTGTTCAGAATAATATCTTGTCTGTCTTGGAGAATGTAATGGATTTATGTAACTTTTAAGAGAAGATGGTATTATTTTTAAAAAGTCTTGATAATAAAATTCTGATTCTTCCATTGTTGTAATTTTGGATTGAATGTTATGTTGATCACTGTTTTTCTTTAAGGCGTATGCAATAACACAAGTAGAAATACCACTTCCTAACTCAAGTACGTTCAATGGTTTTCTTTTAATGACATTATTATATAAGATAAGATAATCTGCATACTCGCACCCTGTTGATCCACTCTTTTCTTTTATTTCTGAAATTAATTTATATAAATTTCCACCATCAATTTTCTTAAACTCTTTTTCACCCTCTTTATCTGAGACTTTTCTTAAGTATGCAATTGGATTCAAAAATGAAGGCTTTGCAGTATAGTAAAAATAATTTAAAAAACTTAGCCATAAAGAACTTACTTTTTTAAATATCTTTTCTAAAATATTCAAGATTTGCATTATATTATTTTCTAATTTTTTGTTTTTATAAAATCTGATTTAAGTAAAGAAATGATATAGGAATCAAAATATTTTCCATCTTCAAAACAATTCTGTCTTAGCTTACCATCAACTTTAAAATTATATTTTTTTGTAAAAAAATTTATTTTTTTATCATCAAATTCATATAATTCCATCCATATTTTATTTAAATTTAATTTATTAAATCCATAGCCTAAAAGAAGGTCTGTTGCATCTTTAGCATATAAGTCGTCAATATATAATTCATCTTTTCCAATATAAAACGAATAATCAGCACTACCAATTATCCAGTCAATATAAAGCAATCCACAAGCTCCTATTAACTCTTCATTTTTAACGTCGACTATAGAGAACATGAAATCATTTTTACTGGAGGAGATATCTTTGAACCAATCTGTTTGCTGACTATAGTTTAGTTCTCTGAACTCTCTAAAGTTTTTTCTGAACGAGTCAATATTTCTCCAAGAAAGCAACTTTTCAATATCTTTTGTTTCTACCGCTCTTAAACAAACACTTTTTCCAATAATCATAATTTGCACCTATATAAAAATATTTTATGTTCTAAGAACTTTAAATCCATTTTTGATTAAATCTTCCCTACAAAATTTTGATTTTAAATCAAAAAAAATTGGATTTGATTTTGACTCACAGAACTTTTTATATTTCTTTGCATCTAACTTTACAAAACTATCATGAGGAACCATAACGCAAATAACATCTAATTTGTGATTTGGTTTTAATTCAGACATTTTTGTTTTGATATTTTTTGGCAAATTTTTTGGACTTACAAATGGATCCGAATAGTATATAAATGAACCCCAGTCATATAGCTCATCAATGAAGTCTAATACTTTACTATTTCTAATATCAGGACAGTTTTCTTTGAAAGTAACGCCAAAAATTCCTATCTTTGCATTTGAAGGTTCAATACCTGTCGAATTAAGGGTATTTAAAAGCCGTGTTGCTAATTCTGATGAATAATTATCGTTTATTTTTCTACCTGATAAAAGAACTTGAGGATCATATCCAACTGATTTAGCTTTATATGTTAAGTAATATGGGTCTACACTGATACAATGTCCACCAACAAGGCCAGGTTCAAATGGAAGAAAATTCCATTTAGTTTGTGCAGCTTCCAATACATCATATGTGTCTATTTCAAGCAATCTAAAAATATGTGAAAGTTCATTTATAAATGCTATGTTTAAATCTCTTTGAGAATTCTCAATTACTTTGGCAGCTTCTGCAACTTTTATTGATGCAGCTTTATATATTCCAGCTTTAATTACTGGCTTATAAATTGATTCTACTCTAGCTAAAGCATATGCATTAGATCCCGAAATAACTTTTTTAATTTTTGTAATTGTATGTATTTTATCACCAGGATTAATTCTCTCAGGACTATAACCACAAAAAAAATCAACATTATATTTTAAGCCTGATAATTTTTCTAAGATTGGTACACAATACTCATTAGTACAACCTGGATATACAGTTGATTCAAAAATTACTAAATCACCTTCATTTAAATTTTTAGCAACCAGACTGGTAGCAGAATGCAGCGGAGACAAGTCAGGCGTTTTTGAGCTTTTAATTGGTGTAGGTACAGTAACTATAAATGTATTACATTTTTTCAAAAGATTTTTTGAACTTGTAAAGTTGATGTTTTTAGACTTTTTTAGTTTATATGAACTTATTTCACCTGTTTTGTCATCGAACTTTTTTAGAGATTCTACTCTGTCTATATCTATGTCAAAACCAATCACAGTATGTTTTTTTGCAAGTGCTACTGCCAAAGGAAGACCAACATATCCAAGACCTATGACTGCAATTTTATTTTTATTCATGATATTGTTTATACCATTCAATAAATTTTTTTACTCCCTCTTCAATTTGAACTTTTGGTTTATAGCTGAAGAGTTTGGTGAATTTTTCTATATCGGCTGAAGTTTCTGGAACATCTCCAACTTGCATCGGTAAAAAAATCTTTTCTGCTTCGATGCCAAGTTGTTTTTCAATCTCATTGATATAAGACATGAGAGGTTTTGGATTTCCATTACCAATATTAAATATTCGCCATGATGCTTTGCTCAAACCACAGTCAGGACTCTTTCCATCCCAGTTTTCTGATTTAAAAGGATAATCCATTGCTACTCTGCTTATCATTTCAACGACATCATCGATATAGGTAAAATCTCTGATGTGATTACCATTATTATAAATCTCAATGGGTACTTTTTTTACTATTGCATCTGTAAACTTATAAAGTGCCATATCCGGTCTACCCCATGGTCCATAAACAGTAAAAAATCTCAAGCCAGATATGCTCATATCATAAACAGAACTATATGAATGTGCTAAAGTTTCGTTGCATCTTTTCGTAGCAGCATAAAGACTCAAAGGATGACAAGTATGTTGACGCTCATTAAATGGTAAAGATGTATTCGAGCCATAGACACTGGATGAACTTGCGTAAACAAGATGTTTTACTTCGAATTTTTTACAACATTCAAGTATGTTGAAAAAACCAGTTAAATTTGAATCAAAGTATGACTTTGGATTTTCTATAGAATATCGAACACCGGCCTGTGCTGCTAAATGAATTATTATGTCAAAATTATTAATTCTAAAAATTTTCTCAAGCTCATTTGCATTGGTGATGTCAGATCTGTAATGTGTATAATTTTTGTATTTAGTGAGTTCGTTTAATCTGTCTTCTTTTAGCTTTGGATTATAATAATCATTATGGTTATCTATTCCTACAATGTTAAATTTTTTAGACAATAATTTATTTGTCAAGTTAAAGCCAATAAAGCCAGCACTACCTGTTATTAGTACATTCATTTCATTCATTTTTTCTTATTTTATGATGAAAATTTATCTTAATCTATTTAATAATTTTTCAATAGTTAGATTTTTTGATCTAACAAAGTCTTGAATTAAAAAATACAAGCAAGAAAGAATGAATCCAAAAATTGTTATCAACACACATATTATTGATCTCGTTGGTGAATCTTTAATCAATGGCACAAAAGGTTCTTGAATAACAATGAATAAGTTATCTCCCTCAATAGATGAAACTGCGAGTTTTTGAATACTGTCTCCTAAAAGGTTAGAAATAATTTTCTTTAATTCTGTAATTTGAGTTTTTTGATATTCTCTTTCAAAAAATGCTATTGATTTTTCTGCTGTAGATATACTTCTTGCCTTGTTATCGTTTTTAAGACCCTGAATTATAACCTCTAGCCATCTTTTAGCAGTTTCAGGATGAAAATGTTCTACATAAATAGTTAATTTACTAGTTTTAGTATCATACTCAGTTGTTAAATGTCTCATAAAGACAATGTGTGCTTCTTGAGAGGATGGCTTGGTAGTTAATGGCCATTTTACATCTCTAATCCAACTATTAGTTTCAGAATCATAAATCTCCTCATCAATAATCAATTTATTATTTGATTTATCCCACCTATCGCCAGCTATTAATTCAACAAGTATTTCATCATATATATAGTTCTCAAAAAATGTTAGCTGCTTGAGTTGTTCATCAGCAAGTTCAACTGAGGAAAGAGCGCTTCCTGGGGAAGAAATATCTATACCAGCTATGCTAGCAAGACCAGAATATTGTCTTGCCAGAGAAGAAACAGAGGAGCCTTCTGTATTTGGAAGTAATATCGAATAAGAAATATATTGATTCTTCAATGATAAAGAATAAAAAACAGAAAATATTGCAAACAACAATGTGACTAAAAATATTTTTAATCTATCTTTAAAAAGTATTTTAGTTAAAGCTAAAATATCGATGTTAAGAAAATCTTTATCTGATTCTTCAGTTTCTTTATACATTTGAAAATACTAAAAAAATGAGAGTTACTGAGACGATAAAAATTTTTCTAACATATAAGTATTTAAAAATTTCTACTATATCTATATTTAATTCATTACCATTAGACATATTACTCCTCAAACATAACTATGGTACCCGGAGCCGGACTTGAACCGGCACGCTATTGCTAGCGAGGGATTTTAAGTCCCTTGTGTCTACCAATTCCACCACCCGGGCTGCAAAGAAACAATTATACTTTTTATCTTATAGTGTAGCCACCATCTATTATAAAATTATGCCCCTGCGCATATGAAGAATCATCCGATAATAAAAATTTAACAATACCGTTGATATCATTTTTAGTTGCCATTCTTTTTAGTGGAATTTTCTCTTTTAATTTTTCTACAAATTCTGTATCTTGATTATTAAAAACACCACCAGGAGAAATGCAATTTACATTGATATTATCCTCACCCAAATACGAAGCAAGCCATCTAACAAGACCTATAAGACCTGCCTTAGAAGCAGAATAGACTGCAGGACAATGAAAGTTTTGGCCATTATATAACGCAGGTGATGGTGCTACTACTCCATACATCGATGAAACTGCAATAATTTTACCTGTCCCAGATTTCTTCATATGTGGAGTAATAAGCTCACATATTTGATAGAAACTTGATAAATTTATTTGTATTCCATCGTCCCATGAATCTTTTGGAAAATCTGGAAAATCTGGAATTTTTTTATATTCTTTTAAGAGACCCTCAGAGGTTTGTGCCGCATTAAATATTAATGCATAGATATCATAACCTATTAGATCTAAAACATTATTGATAGCTTCTTTGATATCACCTACATTCAGTAAATTTATATATTGATATTCGAGATTTAAACTGTTGGCCAGTTTGGCAACTTCAGAATTTTGATGATCAATTATAATAAGCCGATATTGTTTAAATTTTGATAAGAACTCGGTTAAATTTTTTCCAATTGATCCAGTTGAGCCAATTAAAATTATATTTTTATTTATAGGCATATTTTACCCAAATCTTTATTTAAATTTTTATAAAGATACTTTACCATTTTTCTATCAGACTCAGAATCAATGTCTAAACTTCTTTCATATGGAACTTTGTAGCCAATAATATTACCTTCAAAAAGAGATTTTGCGTGACGTATATAATCTGTTGTGAAAAGATACATAGATGCAACATGATCAATAACAACTGGGGCATCTTGTCTTCTAACTATATTATTTGGTAACTTCTTAGATATCTTCAAACTATTATTTTCAAGTTCAAGCATATTAAAATATGGATTCTTCCTTGAATCACAAACTGTAATGATGCCGTCATACTTTTTAACTTTAAGAAATGAACTTATCATATTATCAATATCTTCAGAGGTTCTTAGAGGGCACGTGCAATCAAGATCAAAGAAATAATCAAAGCTTTTGCCTAAAGAGAGTTCAATTGTTTGTAGATGATTTTTCCAAACATCAAATTTTGAAGCATGATCATCGGAAAGATTAGATGGACGAAGTTGAATATATTTTGCTCCAGCTTTCTTTGCAACTTCTAAAATTTTATGAGAGTCTGTACTTACATAAATATCATTGCAATACTTAGATTTTCTAGCTTGTTCAATGGTTGTTGTAATTAGTGGCCTTCCCATAAAATCACTTATATTTTTATTAGGCAGTCCTTTGCTACCACCTCGAGCACAAATTGAAAAAATAATATTGTTATTCATGGTGCATATTATCAATTATTTTTAACAAATTTATGCTTTCTATGAGCTTTGCCCCACCCCAGCTAACAGAATTAGCAATATAATCTGTAAAATTTTTTAGTGATGACTCTATTAAGCTTTTTCTAGTAAAATTATTATCTTCATATAATGTTTTTATTTCAGATTTTGAAATTTTTAATAATTTATCATTATCCATGTTCCATAATATCTTGTGATCTCTATAAATTAACTCAATATATCTGGTATAAGTAGGGTCAATCATATCCATCGAAACAGTACCAATTGTATCTTTGTAATTCCATATTGAAACACAATAATCATGAATGTTCATATCAGGATGAGAAAGGTTCGCTGATTTTGAGATAACATCTTCAGGGTTACCAAAAAGCCACAATGCAAGATCAATTTCATGACATAGCTCATATATTACACCTCCTCCAGTATCAGAATTTGCATAATAGCTATTTTTATTTATACCTCCAGACCTCCAATCTTCTAACTTTTGTCCAACTTTAATATTAAATGCTAGTATCTTATTTTTAATATTTTCATTCATATGGTCCTTAAGCTTATTAATTCCATTTGAGAATCTCAATTGAAATCCAACTGCAATATGTTTTCCGACATACGATTCTATATTAATTAGTTCATTAAGCTCATTAAGCTCAAGACATGGTGGTTTTTCTAAATATATATATTTGTTTTTTTCAAGAGCCATTTTTGTGAATTCAAAGTGTTTATTTGAAGCATTAGCAATTATGGCACCATCAAATTCCGAAACCTTATCTTTAAAAATCTGATGAATATCATCATCTGAATACGAATCTTCTAAAAAATCATGTAAAAGTTTCACCTCGTGATTTGAGGATTCCAATATTGACTTATGTTTTAAGGCAATTGAACCTCTTCCAACTATCAAAAATTTCATCTCATTTGACCCAATCTTTTAAGTTAATTTCTTTTAAATCATCGAGATTTGCTACATCAAACCACTGCTCTTGACCAGGTATTAAAGGAAATGCCTTTACACTTCTTCCCTTCTCTTTAATCTCATTAATAAAATCAGGCATATCTAAATACTTTACCTTGTCAGAAAAATAATCATTAATAACTTCATTAGAAAACATATATATTCCAGCAGAACACCATACCTCTTTTATTGGTTTTTCTTCGATATTATTTATTGATAATTTTTCATCTATATTTAATACACCATAACTTATTGGAATATAGTTTTTTGTGCATACTACGGTAGCGCACAAATTATTTTTAGCATGAAAAAGTGCGAGTGATGAAAAAACTATATTTGTAACAATATCTGCGTTAATAACTAGTAAATTTCGATAATTGATTTTTTTCATAAAACTAATTGGACCAGCAGTTCCAAGCTTTTCTTCTTCATGAAGATAATTAATCTCGACGTTATATTTTTTTCCGTTACCAAGCTTTTCTTTTATTTTTTCAGCTAAATAATTAACAGATATAAAAATTTGATTTATGCCTGCATCTGATAGCAATTTAATATTTCTCTCTATGAGAGTGGTATTTCCTAGAGTAGCGAGAGATTTTGGAACTTTTTCAGTGTAGGGTCTAAGCCTTTTACCTTCACCTCCAGCCATTATTAATGCAACAATACCTTTATCAACCTTCTTTTGAGATATTTTCTTATCTTTAAAACTTATAAACGAACCTGAATGCTGAGAAAATAAACCTAATAATTTGTTATCTTCATTAACCACGGGAATTGATTCTAAGTTAGACTGATTACTAATTTTATGAGCTTCTTTTAGATCAAGAGAATGTATTACAACAGGTTTCTTATTCATATGATTAATCACTTTGTCAGAATTAGATGAGCCTTGAATTACAGATCTTCTTATATCGCCATCTGTGATCACTCCCTCCAAAATTTCGTTTTTAACAATTAAAATAATGTTAAGTCTCGAGGAGTGAATTTTTTTAATAGCATCAATCAATAAAGAATCAGGACTTAAAATGCAATCAGATATATTTATCATGAGTCTTTGTAGGTTGTATTTATCTTGCCAAGAGTTGTATAAGAAAATTTTTCAATATCATTAAACTCTAAATCGTTTCTGCATCCCCATCCATCATATAGCAACTTTGGATTATTTGTTTCTAACCACAATGAAAGATTGATATCTGAATTTCTGGAATGATTATTAAGATAAAAAATAGCCGAAATTTCATAATTATGAATATCTAAAACATCAAAGTCTTTACTAAAACCAATATCAACAAGATCTTTTTGCGAAATGCAATTGTCAAATCCATAGATTTTATTTACGTCATCTTTAACACTATTAAAAAAATCTATTGATGTTGAGAATCTTATGTCATTAGTTTCAGGTGTTCCTTTAAATGCAATACCTACGATTAGTATATTCAACATACTTAAACTAAGATTATATTTTTCAACAAAATTTCCTAGTGCTCTATTAGGAGATCTCAAAGCATTCTCATTTACTTTTCTTGAAATTTTACCAAGCTCAATTTGTTCTGTGGGCTTATTTATGGGATTGGAATAAATTATCGGATCTTTTGTTAAGCAATATCCTCCCACGCCAGGTGATGGTAAAGGAATCTTTGCCCTTGGGTAATCGAAATTAATTTGCTCAATTAATCTCCTAGTATTAATGTTGTAATTCTCACACATTGCAGATAATTCATTTGCAAAAGAAAATTGTAGATCTCTAAAAGTATTACAAGCAAGCTTAGCTAGTTCTGCAGATTCCAATGTGTCTACAACAACAACACTCTTGCAAAACCTATCAAAGAATTTCTTTGAAATTTTTGAGCATTTTTTAGAGTATCCAGAAACAATTTGCGGCAAATCTCTCAACTCTTTAAGAGCATCCCCTTCGATTGTTCTCTCAGGTGCAAATGAAAGATGCCAATCATCTCCACATTTCATATTTGTGATTTTTTCAAAATATGGTACAAAAATATCTCTAGAAGAACCAAGAGGTATAGTTGATCTAATTATAATTAGGGCGCCTTTGGCTATAACTTTTGAAATTGAGTCCAAACATGATAAAACTTGAGACAAATCAGGAGTACCATCATCAGAAATTGGAGAACCAACTGAAATTATATATACATCAGATTCAAGAGGATTATTTACAAACTCTAAGAAGCCCTTATCCACAGAATCTTTAATAATATTTTTTAAGCCAGGCTCATCAAATCTGGTTTCATTTTTAGAAAGCTCATCTATGAGAGTATGGTTAGAATCTTGAGCATAAACTTTTATACCAAATGAGCTAATATGCGAAGCAACAGTAAGACCTACAAAACCCAGACCAAGAATGCAACAATTATTGATATTATCAATTTGCTCTTTTTCATAAAGCTCATATTTTGATATTGAACCAATAAATAAATTGCCTTCATCTACAAGAAATATATTTCTCACATTTCTTTGTAATTTATTTTCTAACTCAGAAACAATCTTATAGCCATTGTTGCTTTCAAGATCATCTCGATTAATAAAAATAGGATCTTTAATCATGTATTCAGAAATGGGGATCTCTAAATCTTTTTTCTCGTTAATTATTCTTCTCAAATCTCCATCGACAAAACTTCCCACAAGGGTTCCCTTTTTATTCACTACAGCAATGACACCTTTAATATATTTTGATTCTTTGTCGGACATCTTCTTTATTGCACTTGCAAGGCTTTCTGTTTCTAGACATGTAAGCGTTTCTAAGATACTAATAGTCATTTTTTTAGCTCTCCATCTTGATATAATTTAATGAAGTAATTTTCTGCTATAGCTCTTGATTCCTCTAATTTACAAATATTCAAAATTTTGTCTGTAGAAATATTTATTATAAGTTTATTATGAAGCAAAGATGAGTTTAGCTTGGACAAAGATATATCAAATTTGTCAATCAAATGTTTAAGCAAAACATTCCCGACTCCAGTTAAATTAAATACTTCATTGCTAAAATCAGATTGATTTACTTTATCAAATGCTAAATGTATATTTTTTAAATCAATAAATGAAAGCTTTGAATCTGGATTCAAATAAGTTTTTTTAGATGTTAAATCATACAACGCACCTTTTATAGATCTTGTTGATGCAACTGAGCCAAGTCTATATATTAAAAAATTGTTATGATTCTCTTTTAAATAATTTTCTGCTCTCAGCTTATTTAACCCATATGGTTCTAAGTGATAAGAATTTATATCAACCTCTTCATTATTTTCATTGGGATTTGATTTATTGGGATAAACATCTATTGATGAAAAAAAAATATACTTATCTGATTTAAAATGCCTTATTGAATCAATTAAAGATTTTACGGATTTTTCATAATCCCATTCAGGATTTTTGTTTGCTTTAAACTTATAGCTATTTCCATTTGCATTAATAAAATATTTTGATTGAATATTTTGCTTACAATAATCTTTAAAATTCTTTGAATCAATTGATAAAACTGTCTTACCTAAAGCAGTATATTTTTTTACAAAAGATGAGCCTATCAAGCCTTTTGATCCCATCACAATATAATCATATTTATCCATAAAAATTGTTCAATTTATATGTTATTTGTGCCAGCCATCTTTTTCGACGCCCTCAATGGTCATCTCTTTTCTAAGTATTTTCTTTTTTTCTAGGGTTGTTTGAGATAATATATTTGCAATTTTTAATCCAGCGTCTCCCTCTCCATAGGGGTTTACGCAAGCTTTAGAAATTTTTCTGAAATCACCATCAAATAAGCATACTTTTATTTTTTTCAAGATATCATCTGTATCATATTCAGAATCTAATACATTTTCAGCTCTAAGCCTTCCTTGCTGACGAGATCCTATATTGACAGTTGGGCAACCAAAAGCTGGGGTTTCTTTAATACCTGATGAAGAATTACCAACACAACAAACTCTATTATCTGCATTCTTAGATAATGCAAGTATGCCATGATAAAAGTATCTTCCTAATGATATATGTGTTTGGATATTCTGATTGGAATTTGAAGTGTGCTCATTAATCACTTTTATAATCCTTTTTCCACCTGCATCATTATTTGGATAAGTTATAAATACCTGAATACCATCATTAGCTAATAAGTTAAGTGCATCTAGCGAAGGTATTATTTGATCTCCAGCAATTTCAAATTCTGTTGTTACTGAATGTTGTGTAAATAAAACAATGGGCTTGTCTGCCCTTATTTTGAATTTTTCTTCAATTTCTTCACGAGATGCATAATTATTTTCACTAATCATATCGATTGCTGGAAAACCAACTGTATGAACTCTCCAATCAGCTTCGCCCATAGCTAAGATTCTATTAGTTGCCTGTTGGTTAGTAGTAAAATGAATATGAGATAGCTTTGTCATTGCATGTCTTACTGAGTCATCTAATGCGCCACCTTCAGTTATATCACCACCCTCAATATGTGCAGTTGGTATATTCATTTGAGTAGATGCAATTACTGCAGCAAAGCCCTCAAATCTATCTGCATATACTAAAAAAATATCTGGATTTATTTTTTTTAAAGCAGTGCTAATTGACAATATACCTGACCCTATTGCTTTTGAAGTGCCATCAACTTTGGACTCATCCAAATCTATGTCTACCTCAGCATGAATTTCAAAGCCATCATCTTTAATCTCTTGAATAGTTTTTCCGAAATCATTATCTAAATGTGCTCCAGATACTATTAACTTATACTCTAAGTTTGGATTAGCATCAATTGCTTTTAAAACTGGATACTGCAAGCCATATTCTGCTCTGTTACCAGTAAAGACCCCTATGACTCTATTTTTTTTCATTTATTTTTACTTGATATCAGAATAAAAAATATGTTCGTCAACTTCTATATCTCTTGTAGAAGTTTTGCCTATTAAGCTTTCATATTCTTCAGCTAAAATTTCTCCTGTCCCAGGTCTTTTAACCCAAATATTGTCTTTTGAAAAAATTTCACCTTTTGTTATTTTCTTTATTGAAACAACTGTAGCAAAAGCAAAATCTATTGTAGGCTGTTCTTCAGAAACCGCTCCTTTTGAGCCTCCTCTTTGATCAAAAATAATCTTGGATCCCTCTATTAGTTCTTTGGCCGCAATGGGATCCATTGAACAAACTATATCTGGACCCTCTCTGCTCATTGAATCTGTAAAATGTCTTTCTAAGATTGATGCTCCCAATGCGACCGCACCAAAACAGGCATGATTTGTTATTGTATGATCTGACAATCCAACAACAGCATTAGGAAATTCTTTTTGCAATTCGACCATTGCACCCAATCTAACAAGATTATTACTTGTAGGATAAATATTAGTAGTATGAAGAAGTGCATATGGTATTCCATGCTTTTCAAATATATTTACTGATTTAGATATACTTTGTATATCATTCATACCAGTACTCAATATTATTGGTTTTCCAAACTCAGAAATATGCTCAATTAATGGATAGTTATTGCATTCTCCAGAGCCAATCTTATATGCTCCTACTTCCATCTTTTCAAGCCTATCTGCTGCCGCTCTTGAAAAAGGTGTACTAATAAAAATTATGCCCAAACTTTTTACGTATTCCTGTAGTTCCCTCTCTTGCACTTCATCCAAAGCGCATTCATTCATGATTTGATAAATAGACTTATTTGAGTTTCCTGGAATTACTTTCATAGCTTCTTTGCTCATTTCGTCTTCAACGATATGGGTTTGATGTTTGATAATCTCAATACCAGAAGAGGCTGCAGCATCAACCATTTGCATTGCCGTCTCTAGCGAACCATTGTGATTGATACCAATTTCTGCAATGACTAGTGGCTTATGATCTAATCCAATTTTTCTGTTATCTATTTTAAAAGTCATTTGGGTGCATTATATATATATTTCTTACATTTTATCATCTAGATATTTTCCTTTTTCTTCGTGCAGAAAATTAGGAAGACATAGTTTAAAAAGATTAACGATCTCTCTTTTCTCTATTATTTTCATTTCTCTTATGTAGGAAAGTTTTAACTTAAATTCTTCTAGAACCTGATAATCATAAGTTGATTTTTTTTTCACTATACCTACTCCAAAATATTTATGCATATCTAATTCTTCCCCTTCAACATAAAACTCTTCAAAGTCTTTCTCACCTGTGGTCGTACTTTCTGAAAAATAACAGGGCCATTGGTTTCTTTCTATGAGGTTTATACTTTCTCTTGCCTCTTCTTCAGATTTACAAATGAAAGGTTCGTACCCTTTTGATTTGAGATAGTTCTTTGCAATATCTGAAAAAGTTATCAAATTTAATTCTTCATTTAACTTGGGGAAGTAAATATCCCCACTATCACCAAAAATACATGATAATAAACATAACTCTCCAGACTCTTTAGGTGTTAAGAAATATCTTTTAACATCTGAAGGTGCTGCTAAAGGCTGTTTTTTTAAGATTCTTTGGTTGAATCCAGACAATAAGGATCCGTCTGAAAATGCAACATTTGCGAATCTTGCAGTGGAAATATCAATCTTTGAAGAGTAATGATAAAGAAAAAATTCCATTATTCGCTTTGAGGCACCCATCATGTTTACGGGATTAGCAGCTTTATCAGTAGATACACAAAAATACTTTTTGGCTTTATTTTCAATTGATTTAAGAATTGTCTTTTCTGTATTAAGAATATTTACATCGATCATTCTCAAAATTGTAAAAGGATCTTTTTCACTTCTTACATGCTTTAAAGCAGATAGGTTTAATACATAGTCATATTCACCAAAAAGGTCATACATCTTATAAAATTCATTTCTACCAACATCTAATGCAAAGGTTTTAAAATCTCCTGATATATAACCATAGGAGCTTCTCAGATCTCTTACCAACTCTACAAGATTGTTCTCGCTTATATCAACACAATGCAACTTTTGTGGATTTCTCTTGAATAATTCTTTTGTTACCGCTTGACCAATTGAGCCGGCAGCACCAATTACCAAAAAAGAAGACTTTTCTATAACTTCATTAAGAATCTGATCATTGTCTTCAATATCTTTCTTAAATAATTCTTCTTTTCTGCCAATTAAACCTAACATAACAAGATTATACTATATGGGTGGAGGCTGAAGCCGGAATCGAACCGGCGTTAACGGCTTTGCAGGCCGCTGCATAACCACTCTGCCATCCAGCCCAAAAATTATTCTTATTGTATATGTCTTACTAGTATATGTGGAATTTAATTTTTAAAGGAATTCAATGTGTAAATATATCCTGTGTACATTGTTATTAAAACAGAAATAATCAGAAGAATATCAGCAATAATAATAAGCAACATTAAATTAAATGCCAAAGCAAAAAGATAGATTAATATTGTAAACAATTGCACAGTAGTTTTTATTTTGGCAATGAATATAACCTTTGTAGCATTTGAATTATCATTTCTTGAATTATAATCTCTTAATGCGCTGACCCAAATTTCTCTGGTTAAAATTATTGCACCTCCAAAACCGATTATATAACTTGATAAATTTACTGAGAGCCCAAATAGAATAAAAGTAATTAATATTTTGTCAGCTACTGGGTCTAAAATTTCACCGATCTGTGAAGAAGACTTATATCTTCTGGCTAAAAAACCATCAAAATAATCAGTTAAGCCAGCAATACAAAAAAGTATGAAAGCAGGAAAATAATAATTTTCTAGTGCTAATAAAACAAAAATAACGCCTGATATTAAAATCCTCGAGAAAGTTAATAAGTTAATAAAAATTTTCATCATTAAAGTTTATTAATAAGACTGAGTGCTATTTTGTCATTTATACCCTTAACAGTCATTAAATCTTTAGTATCTGCTGATTTAATATTTTTTATACTTTTATATTTTCGTAGGAGACGTTTTTTTAAAATGGGTCCAATACCTTTGATAGAATCTAATTCTGATTTACGAATTGTTTTTCTTTTTTTCTTCCTTTGAGCTTGAATTGCAAACCTATGAGACTCATCTCGCATTTCTTGTAAAATTAAAAAAGCTTTTGAATTTTTATCAAGTTCTAATATTCCATCTCTGCTAATAATTGTCTCAGTTGCTCTGATTCGTTTATTTCCTTTTGCAATAGATATAGCTTTAAGATCTTTATAATCTGACTTGTCTAGAACCGCATTAATAAATTTTAATTGAGTTTTACCTCCATCAATTAATAATAAATCTGGTTTTGTTTTAGGATCATCAAAATACTTTATTCTTCTTTGTAAAATGTGTTCGAGAGAACCTACATCATTTCCTGATAGATGATTTGGGATATTAAATAATCTGTAGTTTTTCTTTTCTGGTCCAATTTTAGTGAAAACTATACAGGATGCTACACCATATTCACCAGATATATGACTAACATCATATGCTTCAATTTTATTAATTTCTTTTTTGCCTAAGTATCCAGATAATTCATTAAATGCATATGTATATTTATCCTCTTTACTTATATGATTTTTTATTACTTGCTCAGCATTAATTTTGCATAAATTAAAAATAGGTCTTATGGATTTATTTGTTGTATGTGTAATTCTTACTTTCTTTTGATGCTTTTGAAGAAACATTTCCTCAAGAATTCCTTTATCGCTCAACTCATAGGCGCATAAAACTTTCTTAGGAATGTCTATTTGATTTTCATAAAAATTAAATATTGCACTCTGATATACCTCATCAAGAGAACCATAGAGAGCCTGTTTAATTAAGTGTGTCTTAGTCCCCCTGATCTTTCCATTTCTTACAACAATAATTGAGACTCCTAGGTAACTCATTTCAGAACTTACAGCGAAAATATCAATATCATTTGCTAACGTCACCACCGATTGTTCTTCTCTTAAAAGTTTAAGCCTGTTAAGACGATCTCTAATTTCAGCAGCCTTTTCAAATTCAAGCTTTGATACTGCTTTTTCAATATCTCCCGTCAATCTTTGAACAGTTTTTGTGTCCGAGGAAGTTAGAAAAGATTTTGCACTTGAAATATCTTCAAAATAATCTACTTGATTTATTTTTTGTACACATGGTGCTGAACATCTTTTCATCTGAAATTCAATGCATGGTCTTGTTCTATTAGCAAAAGTATTATCACTACAATTCCTTACTTTAAAAATTTTTTGAACCTCTTTAATAGATTTTTTAACAGCCTCAGAACTCACAAAAGGTCCAAAGTATTTTTTATCTACGGCTTTTTTAGTTCTCTTAGAATAAATTCCTGGATATTCGTGATCTAATGAGAAATATATGTATGGATATGTTTTGTCATCTCTTAATAGTATATTAAATCTTG
>MDSZ01183153.1_pt1 | contig 47039 bp, 46 predicted proteins | sample 811201 | NCBI WGS metagenome assembly MDSZ01 (sample SAMN05326647, study PRJNA326480) | marine metagenome | isolation source: seawater | place: Indian Ocean: North | collected 2010 | reverse complement strand
GGATATCCAGTTTTTATCATATTATTTTTAACTTCATTCAAAGGAGCATATGCCCACATATTGTATTTTTCACTATTACGAGAAGCATTAACTAATAATTCTTTGCCTTTAATACCTGTTTCAACTTCAATATCATTTTCATCAGGTTCAGTCATACCCTCAAATGTATCGAATAACCATATTTTTCTCTTATTTGAGTCATTTTTCAGTAATTTCTTAGCCATTGCCATGCATGATCCCCCTTTCCATACACCACACTCAACAAAATCACCTTCGATTTTATTTCGCTCTAAATAATCTATGGCATTGAGTAGGGCATCTACTCTCTCTATAGTAGTAGCAGTTGCGTACTCTAACTCTTCAAATAATTTTATATGTTCATTATCAATATCATATGGATATTTCTTAAGATTAATCTTTCTAATCTCATAACCAATTTTTTTTAATATAAATTTTATTATTTTCTTTAGCATAGGGTAAGGTAACTCATATAACTTCGTATAATATATATTATGTTACTTATCTATAATTAGGTACGAATAAAGGCTCATTATTAAGCTTATAATCAAATATATGTCGTTGTCCCTCATTAGATGTAACCCATTGATAAAAAATATTAGCTGCATTGTGATTAATATTTTTACAATGTTTGTCACTTATCAACACTATACCATACTGATTTCGCATTATTTTATCGTTATCAAATAAAACTTTATGATTCTGTTTGTTTTTAAATTTCAGCCATGTTGCACGGTCTGAGTATGTATATGCGTTCATTGCTACTGCAATATTAAGAGTTGCACCCATGCCTTGACCAGTCTCTAAATACCATTTATCGATTGATGGTTTGGGTTTCGATGCTTTATTAAGATTCCAGATACTAATTTCTGATATATAAGTTCCGCTATCATCACCTCTAGATACAAAAAAAGGCATGTATTGATATATTTTAGTAAATGCTTCAGAAACGCTAGTAGAGTTAGATATTTGAGCTGGATCAGATGAGGGACCGATTAGTACAAAGTCATTGTACATAAGATTTGATCTTATCTTGCCATATCCATCAGCAATAAATTTATCCTCAAGTTTTTTAGCATGGGTAATAAGTATGTCTCCGTTACAGTATTCTGCATTTTTGATAGCATGCCCTGTACCAGTCGCAATTACATGAGAATTAATTCCAAACTTTTCACTGAATATAGGAAGCAAATATGAATAGAGTCCAGAATCTCTTGTTGATGTTGTACTCAATATTCTTAGGTCGCTGTTTGAGTAATTAATAGACGGAATAAACAGCAACAGACAAAACAAAATAATTTTCATAATATTGAGCCATCAGATATTGTAAAAATGTCATCAGAAAAAAAAGATGCATCTGAATTAGAGTGTGTTATAAGGACTATCTTATGATTTTTTGAGAATTTTTTAAGAATATCTTTTGAGAAAGTTTTATATTTTTGATCGAGATAATTGAATGGCTCGTCTAGAAACAATATTTTAGGTTTAGTAATTAGAGATCTTATGATTGAAATGCATTGTTTTTCACCTAAAGATAATTCATTTATATTTGCTGATAAATATTTTAATAAATCAAATTGATCTAAAGAATTTTTAATTATATTTATACTAGAATCAAAAGAATAATCATTACTACAAGATAGAGAATGTAAAAGATTTTCCTTAACACTTCTATCAAGAAATATATGGTTTTGAAATAAAAAACTAGACTCACATTTAATATTATTGTTTGAATATTTTACAGAACCTGAAGTGGGTCGAAGAATATTAGCTATTATTTTAAGAAGAGTAGTCTTCCCTGCTCCATTTTTTCCCATGAATATAGTTGTACCATATGTCCCTATTTCTAGAGATATATTTTTAATTATTTTTTTATTATTAATATTATAAGAGATATTATTGAGTTTTATCATTTAAAAATTGTTTCTTAAATATGATTTAAAATAATAAACAATTAAGTTTATGACTAGCGATATCACTAAAAGAGTAATTCCAAGGCTTAAAGCAACTGAAAGATCTCCTTTTGAAGTTTCGACAACTATACCAGTAGTCATTGTTCTTGTTAGATAAGAGATATTTCCACCCACAATTATAATTGCACCAACTTCTGATAATGCCCTACCAAAAGCTACAAGAATATTAAGTATAATACTAAATTTACATTCTTGAATAAGTGTTTGCGCTTTTTTAATTTTAGAAGCATGTATAGATATTAAATATTCTTTTAAATAATTATATGAGCTATCAAATGACTCTTTACATAAAGTTACTAATATGGGTGTTATTAGAATAACTTGTGCAATAATCATTATAGTTGTGGTATAAAGCAGATCGAAATCTCCTAATAAACCATTTGATGAGAATAAAATATAAAGAATTAAACCTATAACTACAGGTGGTAACGCCAGTAGAGAATTAAACAAAATTATAATCATATTTTTTAATTTGAAGCTATTCATTGATAAGTACACCGCGACTATAATAGAGGCTAACGAGGCAAAAAATACAGCACTCACAGAAACTAACAATGATAATATTACAATTTCAATATAATGTGGTTCTAAAGAGAATATTATTGTGATACTTTCACTAAACACTTAACTAATAAGCTATTTTATTGAGAAATAAATTATTTTAAAAAATTTGTACGGAACAAGTAATGATGCCATCAATAAAATTACTTTTAGAGAGAACTTTAATTGCAGTCCTCTCTGGTACGCCTTAAATGAGTCAGCATATTGTCCTTTTATCTGAAGTGTTTTTGCAGCATTAATCCATACTCTCGAATACGAAATCTTTTTTATAGGATTAGGAGTTGATTTATTATTATCGTAATGATGACTCAGTACATTAATTATGCTATTCGTATTAAAGTAAATATTACTGCTCTGAGATTTTTCATGTACCCTAAAAACACCAAGTGACTCATCAATAAATTTAATATTAGTCTCAATATTAGCTACATTAAGCCACATATCATAGTCCTCAGCAGTGATTATGTCTTTATCTTCACTAAATAATCCTGCTTTATAAATTAATTTTTTATCAATTAAAACCGCAGATGTCGAAACTGGACTTGATCCTAGAGACAACATTTTGCTGTATATAAATTTTTCTTTAGGCCCATATATCTTATCGATGCTAGTATTTGAATATAGCCATTTCTCTCCATGACATACAATAGGATAATTCCCTGATTTAATTGCATTTATACATTTCTGTAATTTGTTTTTATACCAATAATCATCAGAGTCTAGAAAAGCAATATAATCACCTTTTGATTTTTTGATTCCTAAATTTCTAGATTTTGCAATTATCCCATTATTATTAATACTATAAATTGAAATTTTTTCTGAATTATATTTTTTAATTAATTCTAATGTATTATCCGAAGAATTATTATCAATTATTATTAATTCCCAATTTTTATAGTCTTGATTAAAAACAGAATCTATAGCTTCTTTCAGAAATGTTGAAGCCCTATTATATGTCGGTAATATAATTGAAATCTTCATTAGTTATTAATCTTTTCATAGAATTCTAAATATTTTTGACAGGAACTCATACAAGTATCTTCTATGTATTTTTCAGATAACTTTGAAATATTATCATCAAATTTAGTTAGATAAAATTTAGGATTGTTTATGGATGCTAGTATAGACTTACAAAGATTATTATAATTTGTTACTTCTTCTCCGGGAAGAATATGTCTTAGTTCTTCCGCAAAACCCTTTGATTTACTTACCTTATCGTAGTCTGGCATTACAAATATTTGAGGTCTTTTTAATAGAGTAAAATCTGTTGATAGTGTACTATAGTCCCCTATCAATAAATCTATTTCTGTCATTAGTTGAATATTGTCAAATAAATGATTTGATGTAATATCAATAAATTTAATATTATTTGTTTTTTTAAATCCATTCTTAAAATTGCTCATCGAATGATAACTATATAAAAGAAATAGATTATTTTTCTCTAAAAAACTATTAAAATCATCTTCATCAAATTGATTAATTTTTTTCATTGGTAATTCAGATTGATAACTTCTAAATGTAGGGGCATAGTATATAATTTTTTGATTATCATAACTGCTACCAAAAAGCCCTTTTACTATTTTTTTTCTATTATAATTTTCCTCAATATATTTTTTGTTATGAAGAATATCTTGTTTCGGAGTCCCTAATGTTTTGGTTTTAGAAATTGGCAGAACTAATTGGTTTACACCTATTATTTTACAGGCATATTCAGTACTAAAAGACACATAATCATAAGAATTGATATCTGATATCAATTTAAGAGTTTTTTTTAATATTTCACTTCGCTCTATAGTTAACTTTGGTCCAGTTCCATGCATTGTGCATATCTTTATAATTTTTTTATCGAGAGAAATTATATTAAAAGGATCATAAAATGAAGTTCCAGATGAGAATATTACTTTAGACTTTAAAATTATATATAATTTGCATAGTAAATTATTATTTGAAATAAATTTATAACCTTGTGATTGTAAATATTTTTTTACATCTTCTGATTCTGTGATCCAATAGCATCTATCTTTGCAGTGAGCATTAAAGTATTCAAATAAGTACTTGGTATTACCAGAATATCTATTTGTATCAGAGGAACTAAATAGAATTATATTTTCTTTCTGAATAAACAATCGTAGTATGTAAAATATAGGTATTAAAAATATTTTAATATATTTTTTCATATCTATATTATTCTTTTCCTGCATGATTAAGATAACAAATACTTATATAGGGCAAATAACTCAGTGCAGCAAATAAAAATATATAATCTGTATATATTTGGCTTAGATAAGCCAAAGGTAAACACCAAAAGAGATTATAGGACATCAAATATATATTAACTTTATTATGTTTATTATATTTTTTGGTTAAAATTTGATAATTATGTTTATTATGTGGAGTAGTAATATACCGCAATGATATCAAAATACTACTCGATTGCATAAGTTTGTAAAAAAATCTTGCACTTAATGTGTATAGGCCGTCTGCAATAAAAACTGTTAATAATATTAAACAAGTTATTATATGGTTTGATAGAGATACTATTGATACAGTATAAGAACTATTAAATATTAATATTATTATAAATAAACCAAGCATGTAACTTCCAGAATTTCCTAAAAATATTTTTGATGGAGAAATATTAAAAATTAAAAAAATTATCAAAGGAATAATAAATAATATTAAAGATTCAATTGAGTAAAAGTTTTGAAGTAATGACAAAGAAATTAATATATATATTGATTGACTGACAGCTAGTCCATCTATACCGTCCATAAAGTTATATATATTTATAAAAAATAGAAAAAAAGAAGTCCATAGTATTATTTCTAGTAATGATAATTGGAATGTGCTTGATATTAATACTAGAGAAATAATCCCCTGTATTAGAAATCTGAGTGATTTAGTCATTCTATATCTATCATCTATATATCCAAGTATTGCAATTAGGGTGAGTGCAAATATTGGTGAGCTTAGTTTAAATGGATGTCCATGGTAAAAATAGGCAAAAATGGATATACAAATATATGACGCTAATATTCCTATGCCGCCTGACGAAGGCATTTCGTAAGTATGCATGCCTCTATTAGTTGGAAATGCTTTACTCATCGGAAATTTAATCAATATTTGAATGAAGATAATTGTTAATACTGATAAAGCTCCAAATTGAAGTAGCAACAATGTCATGTATTACCCATTGATTCTGTAATTTTTTTATGAATTTGATCTTGTGGAAGATCAGTAATATCAATATTCATGTATTCTGGAATATAATTTTTGATCTTATTGAAATAGTCTTTATAAGGTGTTGTAACCAATTCATCAATTTTCTCCTCTAATAAGTCGTTATTTATATACTCATGAATGAAGATCTTATTAAAATTAAAATATGTATTATCAGAGTGTGTATTAATTTGCAAAGTTTTTGATCTTAATGCCATTGCTTCGACAAGTAATGTCGAGCAAAACCCGATTGTAATATCGCTTTCAATAATTGCTCTATAACTATCTAGTTCTTTGTCTAAATTAGTAAATTCAATTTGAGATTTAAATATAGAATTAAAATAGTCCACCTGTTCTTTATAATCATAGCCACCATTAAGAGCGATAATAACTCGATAGTTCTTCTTTTTAAGTATAGTCGAGATAATTTCAGTTACTCTAAGCCAATGATCATTCCAAATATGATTATCAGGATCATTTCTTTTTCGAGGCTCATACTCAGAAATTAGACAGATATCGTAACGCTTATGTAATGATTTAAATTTTGATATTGCCACTCCTGCTCTTAGAGAACCAGATGCATATAAATTTTTCACTTTCCAATTGTCAGACAAATTCTTATTTTGGTCATCATATCCGAAGCAAAATAAATGGTTATGATTAATTTTATATTTTATTCTTTTTCTTATGAATTTTTCTCTTAATCCATTCTGAATTGCAATAAATTCTATATTATCAATTATATTTATTAAATTATGATAAATATAATTATCATCATTATATGTAATTATTATTTTTGGCTTGATAAATTGTATTTCAGTTTTGATGTAAATTAGATAAAGACTTTTTAGTAATGATACATCTTTTAAATTAGTGTTAAATATATTTTTAATATATTTTGATATAAAAAATATATTGAAAAAAATTGATAAGTTATCATGATCGTATATGGCGTAATCACTAATATCTCTTAAAACGTATTTAGCTATTTCATCTGATCCTTCTCTTGAGAAAATTAATATATTTGTTTTTTTTGGAAGCAACCATCTATAAATTATATTTATCTTCTTCATGATTTCTTCCATGGGGCAGTACCTTCGTTCCATAATGTTTCTAGTAAATGATGATCTCTACGCGTATCCATGCATTGCCAAAATCCATCATGTTTAAATGCATAAAGTTCATTATCATTAGCAGCTTTATCTAAAGGCTGTCTTTCTAACATCACATTCTCATCTTTAATATAATTTATAAAATTAGGCTCTATTACAAAAAAACCACCGTTAATCCATCCAGTTTGTAACTGAGGTTTTTCCTTAAATGATATTACCCTATCGCCATCAAGATGTAATTCTCCAAACCTTGCACTCGGATGTACCGCTGAAACAGTAACAACTTTTCTATTTTTATTATGAAAACTCAGTAATTTATCTAAATTGATATCTGACAGTCCATCACCATATGTTAAAAATGCTTTGCTATTGTCAATTTTTTGTAATATTTTCTTACATCTCCCTCCAGTTTGAGTGTCAATACCAGTATCAATTAAATTAATTTTCCACTCAGAATTAAAATTATTGAAATATTTAATTATATAATCAGCTTTATACCCAAGCGCTATATAGAATTCTTTATGCCCATAGAATGCATAGTGTTCCATAATATGAACAATTATTGGAATGCCGCCTATCTCGACCATTGGTTTAGGTATGCTATCAGTCACATCGCCTAATCGTGTGCCATAACCACCCGCAAGTATTATTGTTTTAATCATTTAAATATGAAATCATTTTCATTAAAATCTTTGCATTCATTATCATCATGTATGTGGCTTGATACATTAGTTACAACATTAATATTTTTAGAAATGCCTTTAAATCCAAAGATAATCAAAGGTGGAACAGTTATTCTCCTGTAATTAGACTCGCCTATTGTTATTTCAAAACGATCTTTTATAACTTTATGATTATCTAGCTCAATAAAATTAAATCTTACATCTCCAACAGGCACTATAAGATTAAGTGTCATTTTTTTATGCATTTTCCATGCTTTTATGGCGCCAGTTTTAATATTTGAAAAATAAATTTCTTCAAACCCATGAAAACCAACGTCATTATGTCTTAAGCCATGACAGACATCACCTTTATCATTATCAAATTTCATCAGATCGGTAATTAGCAGACCGTTAATCAAGGTTTATATACTCCTCAATTTGATTGATAGTTAATGTTGATGGTTCTTTATTATAATAATAGTGCGAATACCATGAACTGGTCCATTTTGACATATCTTCTATGTTTAATTTTTGTTTAAAATTCAGGTATTTATGAGACTTATCGCAATTTAGACTTAAGAGCTTTGCTTCGTGAAACGAGGGTGCGTCCTTTTCAATACTCCATTTTGCTCCATTGAAATGGCAAGAGAGATTTTGGACTAATGTAGAGACAGAGTATGAATTCTCCGGGCCAAAATTAAAAGATTCTCCATTAAGATTAGCGTTGTCAGTAAGATGACATGCTAAAGCAAGGTAACCGTTCAATGGATCAAGAACATGTTGCCATGGTCGCGTAGATTCAGGATTACGAAGTTTTACCTCCTTATCTTGGCACCAAGATCGAAAGCAGTCAGGCACTATTCTATTTGCTGCCCAATCGCCACCTCCAATTACATTTCCAGCTCGAGTTGTACACGCGCGTATATTTGATTCTTTAGATACTAAAAAAGAGTTCTTATAACCTTTAAAAATTATTTCAGCTGCAGCTTTTGATGTACTATATGGATCAATTCCACCTAATCTATCATCTTCTTTATAATCAACTTTATCATCTAGATTCTCATAACATTTATCACTCGTAATAATAATAGCTATACAGTTCTTATTATATCTCTTTAATGCCTCTAAAATATTTAATGTGCCCATAGTATTATATAAGTAGGTTTTATATTGATCTCTATATGATTCAATTACAAGTGGTTGAGCAGCTAAGTGAAATATATAATCAGGTGATGTTTCGTTAATAAATTTGAAGATATTTTTTGAATCAGTTAGATTAATTCTTTCATCAGATTTAAAGTTGACATTAAGATTATTATAGTGAGAAGGCTCCGTTGGTACATTTAATGAAAATGCATTTATATTAGCTCCAAGCATATATAGCCATTGAGATAACCAAGATCCTTTAAATCCTGTATGTCCTGTTATAACAATACTTTTATTTTTAAAATATGATGAATAGTTCACTATTTATTCTTATCAAGAAATTTTTTTAGTTTATTTTTATATGCATTAAGTGATTTAGTGTTAATTTTATCTTTACTTGCTATAGAAAAATTGAAAGCTCTTCTATTTTTTGATGATATATTGGAATTACTTCCATGAACCACAAGCGCATCATGTATTACACAATCACCAGGCTGAACTTGAATGAATATTTTCTTAAACTTTTTTATTTTATTTGTAAAGACCTTAGTTTTTCTAATAGTCATTGATGCTCCTAAATTCCCTTCTGGAATATGTGGGAAAAGGCCTAATTTAGATGATCCTTTATAATAGAATAAACCACCATTCATTTTGTCTGATTTATCAATAGCTACCCAACAAGTTAATGCTTCTGCGTTTTCTAAATTAAAAAATGCGTTGTCTTGATGTATTTTAGTTGATAGCCCTATATTTTTTGGTTTTGCAAATAATGATGAATTAAATATTCTTCTGCTTGTAGAGCCATATCTAAGTTTAACAATTTCTCTTAACTTACTATTTAATATAATATTTTTATAAAATTTCGAATATAAATGTATATTATGCATGCTGCTAAGAACTAAGCGATCTTTGACTGTAATAAAGTGTTTGTCTCTTCGATTCATTTTTTCTTTATCAAGCAATTTTATTTCTGTTTTTATTTTAGATAAAAGATCTTTGTCAAAAAATTTTTTTATTACTACAAAATTATCGGTTTTAAGTGTATCTACAATTTTATCAAGTTTTGTCATTTGAACTTATATGGTGTAACTTTGTCTTTAGAATTCTCTGAATCATAATTCCATGATTGAATTTGTTTTATAATATTAACCCCGGTATTCTTTGACCACAATTCAATTAGAGCATTGAATATTTTGCCAGGTTTACCATCGCCAATTTTGAGTGAATTTAAAGATGTAACTGGTAACATACAAAATGGAGTTGCGCATATAAAAGCTTCATCAGCTTCATATACATCATAAGGTTCGATATTCTTTTCTATTGCCTTAATTTTCAATGCTTTACACAGATCATTTAAAATATAATCTCTACTTATTCCTCTTAGCATATTTCTTCCTTCAGGTGAGATTACGGTATTATTTTTAACTATGAAAAAATTATCCCCACTTCCCTCAGCAATATAGCCATCTGGGTCAAGCATGAGTGGCCAGTTATTTTCTCCCTTATATAAAGATGCCTCAATATTTGCCATTAAATAAAATAATCTACTTCGATTTTTTATTTTTGGATCCATTAAATGTGCTGGAATTACTTTTTGATTTGTAATTACATTATTAATTCCAGTAGTGTATAGATTTCCCATACCCTGAACTGTCCACTTAAGCGGAAAATCAGCAATGATCAAGTTATAACCTTTATGGATTCCATTAATACCCTCGTAAATTCCTAATACCCCTCTAGAGACATCGATAAGGAGCCTGTGTTCATCATCTTTATCAAAAGCATCTTTATTCATTTCAGCAGTTTTGATACATAAATCATAAACGTCTTCTTTTGATTCAGGGATATCAATACGAAGAATTTTCAATCCTGTAAATAATCTATCAATATGTTCTTTTAATTTAAAATGTTTACCGTTAAATGAACGAGTCATTTCAAAAACCATATCTCCAAACATTAGTGATGAATCAAAGATTGAGATTTTTGCGTCACATTCATCAACAAATTTACCATTCATATATATTTTTCTATTTTCCATAAGTTATCGTAACATTTTTTAAATATTTTTTAAGATTTTTGTTTTCATGAAATAGTCACAAATTTCAATATCATCTTCATCATCTATCTCATAAATTTTCCATGATTCCATTTCATAAATACCTATTTTTCCTCCAAACCTATTATTATGAATTTTCAATATCTCTGGTTTGAAGATATAAAAAGATCCATTTTCAGAATACTGTGGTGTAATATCTTGACGCATTTTACGAGAATTATAATCAAAATTAATGCTATTAAAATTATTATTAATTTCTCTCCACAAACATAGATCTTTCATATTTGTTGCTGAAAAAAGAGAGTCGTAATCATTTTTAATAAAACAATCTATTGCTTTATCTATATCATCTAATTCTCTTAAAGGAGATGTGCATTGTAAAAATATAACTAAATCTATATCGTTTTTTTTCTCTATTTCGTTAATTGCATGTAATAATGCTTCTTCGCTACTTGATTTATCTGTAGCTAAATTACAAGGTCTTAGTATTGGTATTGCTCCATAATTTTTTGAAATATCTAGAATTTTCTTATTGTCCGAAGAAACAAATACATTGCTTTTAATATATTTACTGTTAAGTGCTTGTTTAATTGTCCAATAAATCAGTGGTTTATCACAAAAATTAATAATATTTTTTTCTTCAATCCCTTTGCTGTTACCTCGAGCTGGAATTATAGCAACAATATTCATTAAATTTTTCCATCCAATATTTTTAGACTTTGCCAAAAACCAGCACCATTATTTGTATGACCTTGCCAGATTTCAGGAATAAATGTAACTTGTTTATTATGTGATTTAATTATTTTACATACTTTGTTAAAGTCAATAGTTCCTTTTCCGATTTGTAAACCTTCTCCAGAGTGATCAGAACCGTCTGAAATATGATAATGTGCTGTATGTGGTAAAAGTTTTTTTATATAGTTATAGTAGTCCCATCCAAATGTATTACAAGCTAGATAAGAATGCGATATATCGTTACATATCTTCATTTTCATTATCTTGCAAAACTTTTTAATTTCGTTAACATCCATAAATAAATTTTGGTATCTTTGACCCCCAAAATGCCATGGGAAAGGTGCCATAGTTTGTGGCAATATCTCAATTTTCGGATTATAAATCTCCTTTAATGAATCGACTAGGTTATTATACAATTGTTGACGTTTAACAGTGGGTATAAAATCATCTCTGCTAAATCCTCCGCAGTTTGTTATGATTGCCGGCTTGGATGTTTGTGGAAAATATTTATTTAGTTTGATAGTTAAATTAATTAACTTTTTCATATATTTTATTGATTTATTTCTATAACCTTTATTATTTGTACATAAATCTAGCAAGTGATCATTTTCAAATAATTCTGGAGCGTGAACAAGAAATTTACAATTATATGTTCCATTAAGGAATTTAGCTGGATTATCAAGCATATCCTTATAACTCATATGGAATTCGACAAAGGCAGGTTTTGATATGCCTAAAAGAGAATTAATATCATGATACCTAACAGGTATGCCCCAATTATGTTTAAAATTATAATCTTTAGATGGTTTAACTATTCTTGTAAAATGAGATTCAAATAATGCTTCGCCTTTTTTAATATCAATAATAGCTTTTTTCCCTATAACTCTTTTTATATGATTTGGTTGTAATCCTTGACCTGGACTTTTAAATTCAAAATGAGATTTTTTAAAAAACATCCCCTTTTTAATATTCTTTTTGAGATAAATACTTTTTGACAAGTTTTCTCTATTTATTAATTCCCCTTGAGATAATTTTCTATCTAATGAAGAACCTATGGATTTTTCAACTTGTCTAATTCCAATAATGAGGCTTTTAAATTCCTGAATATCTAGGCTTGCTGCATGATCAGGTCCTTCCATGTTTTTATCTAGAGTTATATGCCTCTCTATTATTCTTGCTCCAAAACCTATAGATGCAAGAGTCACACCAATGCCTCTCTCATGGCCAGAATAGCCAACTAATTTTCCGTATTTTAAAAGTTTTTTAATATATGATAGATTTATATCTTTAAATGGTGCTGGATATGTTGAATTACAGTGCAATAAACAATAATCAACTTTTCTAAATTTATTTATTAATTTCACAGTATCATCAATATCTTCTTGTGTGCTCATTCCAGTTGAGATTATTAATGGTTTTGATTTTTTACATAAATGTTCTATTAAATCATGATTAGTTAAATCTGCTGATGCTACTTTGTATGCTGGAATGTTAAGCTGAGATAACTGATCTGCTGATTTTTTATCCCATGCTGTACATAAAAACATTATATTTCTTTTTGTACAATATGCTTTAATGCGCTTCATATCGCTAAATGATAGATTAAACTTACTTAGAAGATTCAGAGTATATTGAGTCCCTAAGTCAGCACTGGTTATTTTTAATGCTTCTTTTGAATATGTCTCTTTCAGACATCTATATTGAAATTTAACACAGTCAGCTCCAATATTTTTTGCATGATCAATTAATTTAAATGCTTTCTTTAAATTACCATTATGATTAACCCCAATCTCTGCTATGACAAAGATTTTAGAATCATTTATTACTTTATCGCCAATTATTAGATTTTTTTCTTTGTAATCCACTGTCTTAATCCAATACTATCAAACGTTATAGTCTCTATTTTTAATCCTCGAGACTCTAATGATGTAATCAATGCAAGCTTCCTATCAGTTGGTACGCAAAGCAAATAATACCCTCCTGATCCTGCACCGAGCAATTTACCACCAATTGCCCCATTTCTTAGAGCATAATCATAAATTTCATCTAAATGTTTATTGGTAATTTTTGGCGAAAATTTCTTTTTTGTTTCCCATGCTTTCCCTAGCAACTCTCCAAAGTTGTCTATATCCCCTTTAAGCAGCTTTGATTTCATCTCATATGCAATATTTTTTGCAGTTTCAGCATATTCTTTTTGAGTTTGATTTTTCATCAATTCTCTCTGTTCATCATGAATATCACCGGAATTATGATTTTGCCCTGTATAACATAGCAATAATGAATCTTCTAACTCATTAATTAAGTCATCATTTATTCTCAGTGGGTTTACTAGATTTTCTCTGTCTTTTAATTCAATAAAATTAAATCCTCCAAATACAGTTGCATACTGATCTTGCCACCCGCCAGAGAGGCTCATTACAACTCGTTCAGCATGAAACGCTAATTCAGCTATCTCATAGTCACTAAATTTATTTTCTTTATAATTATTAAATGCTCCTATGATAGCACTTAATAAAACGGCTGATCCGCCTAATCCAGAACCAGGTGGCACATCACTGTATGTTGTAAGTTCAAAACCAAATTCTGGTTTAAGTATTTGAATAACAGATTTAATAAGATCCAGATCATTATTTAAAGTAATTTGACTTATATCATCAAAAATTAATTTTTTTTCTAAGTCATAAGAATGGATTATTATTTTTTTATCATCTCTTTTTTCAATTATCGCATGTGTAAATTTATTGATAGTTGCATTAAGTACAGCTCCACCTTCTTCATAAAAATAAGTTGTTAAATCAGTTCCCCCTCCAGCAAAGCTAATACGGACAGGTGATTTTGCTTTAGATACTACTCTTTCTTTTTCATCCCAAAATAAGTTTTCTTTTGTAGCTACAGAAACTAAATTTTTCTGATTATTTAATATTGGAATAATTTTTATCCTTGAATCTAAAAGCTTAAGTATGTTTTCTTTAGAAGCATCTTTTTCTAATAAATAAACAAATTTTTTATTCATACACTCTTGTATTTTTATTGATAATTTGTTCTCTTTAATTAATTTTCTTCTAATATCTCCATCTGTTGCTAAACCAATTATGACAGAATCATCTTCAATAAAAATAATACCACTTTCATTTTTATCAATTACTTTAAGTACATCACTCAATATATCATTTTTATTAACTATATAATCTTTAACATTCATTTCTTATTAACTCACAAAATCTATAATAATCTTCAGGGATTCCTATATCAATAAAGTATCCTTTATAGGTATATGCATGTAGATTATTACCGCTACATATTTCCTCAAAAAGATTCTCAATCATAAAATACTCTTTTGGATAGTTTTGTAATATAGATGAATCTTTTAAATAATAACACCCTGTACTAATATATGAATCTCTTTTTTTAACTCCCTGTTTATTAAATTTACTAATAATTTTATTTTGTATTTCTAAAGTACTAGATCTTTCGCATTTTTTTTGAAATGTACACAAAATATTTATACTACCAATAGAATCATCAATGAACTTTTTATAATTTACATCGATATAAGAATCACCATTTAATATCAACGAAGGAGAGGTAGCGGGCTGATTAACGATTTTCATTGCATTTTTAATTGCACCACCAGTTCCTAGAGGAGATTCTTCTTTAATTACTATTACTTTATCGTTGTTTAAAAAATGTTTTTCTATAATTTCAGATTTATAATGAGTTAATAATATCAACTGATAATCTTCTATGTATTTCTTAATTAGACCAATCTGATACTCCAAAAATGGGATGTCTCCTATTGGAGCCATAGGCTTAGGCACATCTTTTATAATATCGGATAATCTAGTACCAAAACCTCCAGCCAATATGTATATATTTAATTTTTCTTTAGTTTCTCTCATTACGTACAATTTGCGACACTAACGCAATATATTAATTCAAATTAAATGGTGATTAATGAAATGTTCAAGAATTTTGTAATTTGCATCTGGTTTTATATTTGAGGATGTATTTAGCTCTATATCTGGGCTATTTGGGGCCTCATATTTTGATTTATTTGAGTAACCTATTAAGTTATCAATCTCTCCGTTGTCAGCTTTTTTATACAATCCCTTTGTGTCACGTTCTTTTAAAGACTCAATATCCGCATAAACATATATATAGTAAATATCGCTACCAAAAACTGTCTTAATCTCTTTGCGAATTGAATCATACGGAGATATAACAGATACAATTGTAACGTCATAGTTTTTATATTCATTAGCACATATATCGGCAATATTGCGATTGTTGTCACAAATTTCATTATATGTAAAACCTAATTTAATTTTATATTTATTTCTAATTACATCACCGTCGATTAAGTTAGTCTGAAGCTCATTTTTTTTTAATACTTTATCTAAATACTCCGCATAAAAAGATTTTCCAGCACCAGACATCCCAGTAAACCAAATTATTTTAGAACCATGTTGTGATATCATTTAATTGTTTTTGAGATTTTTAAAATCATTTCAATACATTTTTCTGGATACTTTCCTATCGCAGTTTCTGCAGCCAATACAAGACCATCAGCTCCATCGATTAATGTATTATATACATCATTGACTTCAGCTCTAGTGGGTGAAATACAAGTAACCATTGACTCTAAGAGATTAGTTGCGACAAATACAGGAGTATTAAATTTTTTTGCTGTACTAATGACTTTTTTTTGTGTCTTTGGTATCTCATGCAATGGTATTTCTTTAGATAGATCACCTCTATCAATGAGAATATTATCAGCTTCTTTTAAAATACCTTGAAGATTTTTAAGTCCGTTGCGTGATTCAATTTTAGAGGTTACATTAATATCATATGAGAATTTTGATCTTAGCTTATTAATATCATTATGGTTGGATGTAAAAGATAATGCTATATGTTTTATTTTTAACTTTTGAGCTATTTTAAAAGCTTCTAAATCTTTTTCAGTGAATGCTGGTATTTTAACTCTTCTCTTTACTGAGACACTTTTATTAGTACCTATTATACCGCTTTCCATTACTTTACATTTAAATCGATTTTTTGATTCTCCTATGATTTTCATAAGCGCATTATTAAAGTCAATCGATAAGATATCATTTACATTAAGTTTTTCATAAATATATTTTGGAAGAAGCGTTAAATGGTTATTCAAAATATTACTCTTATTAATATAAACCGTTTCGTTACATGATAATTTTCTTGTTCTACCTTTGATTTTGGATGTTCTAATTTGTGCGCCCTCAGTATCAAAGCATATATCTATATTTGTATATTTTCTTATATATTTAACTAAAGATGATAATTCACTTAAATCTGTATGTGATAGGTTAATCCTAAGTAATTTAACATGTTTTTTATCAATATTAGATAAAAACTCTTTATTGACTGTAGACGGTCCTAATGTGATGAAAAGTTTAGTAGACATATGTTAGATAAATTTTATACTAAGTATTGTTCATAAGTAATAGTTAGATGTATAGAATAATTTATTGAGGATTTTAATGATTTGATTTGATATCAACTACGTTTTTGATCTTAGGATCATATCCCTCTATAGCGTTAAATAATAGTTTTTGTATTTGAGTTAGACTAGATTTTGATTCTAATTTTGAGAACTCTTTAATGTATTTAATTATATCCTCATAACTTAATTTATCCTCATTTGCAGACATAATGTGTTCGTGAATCGTATTAGATACATCATCACCGATTAATAGTTCTTCATATAATTTCTCTCCTGCTCTAAGACCGGTAAATTTAATCTCTATATCACCGTCGGGGTTTCTTTCATCTTTAATTTCATTACCACTTAGTCGTATCATTTCCTTAGCAAGATTAAGAATACTTATGGGTTCACCCATATCTAAAAGAAAAACTTCTCCGCCTTTACTTAAAGAACCTGCTTGTATTACTAACTCAGTAGCCTCTTGAATAGTCATGAAATATCTTATGACTCTTGCATCTGTTACAGTAACTGGGCCACCCGACATAATCTGCTCTCTAAAAAGTGGGACTACCGAACCTGAAGTATCTAGAACATTTCCAAATCTTACCATACAAAATTTAGTTCTACATTCTTCAGATGTTTTTTTATTAGCAAGTTCTTGAAAAGATTGTAAAATTAATTCAGCAAATCTTTTTGTGGCACCCATTATATTTGTTGGTCTTACAGCTTTATCGCTAGAAATTAAAACAAAGTTTTCGATATTTGATTTCAATGCATTTTCAGCAACAGTAAAGGTACCGAGAATATTTGTTCTTATTGCTGATATAGGATTGCTTTCAACTAGAGGGACGTGCTTATTTGCAGCAGCATGATATATTGTATCAATCGATTCATTTGATAAAATATTGCTTACAAAATCATTATCTGAAACTGAGCCTAGGTAAGATTTTAATATGACATTTTTATTTTTAATAACATCACTATTTTGTATTTCATTATCAATCTTATATAAAAAATACTCAGACTGCTCTAATAAAATTATCTTTTTAGGTGAATGCATGATGATTTGTCTTGAAAGTTCAGAGCCAATTGATCCACCAGCACCAGTCACCATAACATTTTTATTTTTGATACATGATTTGATTAGATAAGGATCAGTTTTAACAGCTACTCTTCCTAACAAATCCTCAATTTCTATTCTTTTAAAATCAGATGTTGTAATTTTTCCTGATGCATAATCATTTATATCAGGCACCTTTTTAATTTTAAGCTGATGCTTTTCAAGCTTCTTAATTGCTTTTAAAATTTTTACCTTATTATTTTTACTCTGAATCATAAATATTTCATCAATTTTTTTATCATTAATGATTTTATCCATTTCTGAAATTCTATAAACAGAAAGTTGTGCTATAGTAACCGTATTAGCTTTATTGGAATCAACCACAAAACCGATTATTTCGTATTCATAATTATTTTTAAGAAGTTCCGATAATTTGATTGATGATTCATCATAATCAAAAATCAGAACTCTTTTTCTTTTATTTCTTTGTTTAAAAGCAAGATAGCTGCTAGCAGTGTATCGTGTATAAAATACCATTGCAGTAGATAGTATAAAATACAGCGGATATACTGCCTTAGGAATTAATAAATTAATATAAGTTATATAAGAAAAGATCACTAACGTTGATAAAATGCATGCTTTTGCAATAGATGCATATGTTTTGATATTTATATATCGCACAATTGATCTGTACAATCTTAAACCAATTAATATTAATACAGTGATTACTGGTGCAACAAGTAGAAAATGAATAATATCATCAGATGATGCACCTGTTATTTCATAAGTCTCATAAATATTAACAAATCCCTCGTTTCTTATTACGAGTGCTAACCATGCCATCAAAGTTAACGTAATAAGATCTGTCAAGACCATAATGAGTCTCTTGATATTTCTTGGTAGCTCTAAAAGATATTCTTTAAACATTATTATTTTTTATTTAATTTTAATTTAATATTTCTGATATATCAAATTCATGATTGACGGGAAACAACAATACATGCTTGAAGCATGGGTTTAGGCTATCTAAATCGATATTTGATGGAAATTTAGGCCATTTTATAATACTGATATTATGTATTTTCCCCCACTTCATCCATTTATCGACTGAATATTCGTCTTCAACATAACACGGAAAAGCGTATGGAACAAATTTACTTAGTGATGATAAATCAATATCAAAGAATGCTATATCTTTATTTTTTAAGTACATATTCCAAGATTTGAAATTAGACATTCTTTTTTGTTGTAATGTATCGAGCGGGTATTTATTAGACTGGGTCATATTATATGAGAACATATCTGCATATTCTGATTTAACAATTTCTTTTGAATGATTTTTAGAAGATTTATTCCGAAGAAAACTAAAAATAGATAAATAGCGTCTAAAATAATAGATAAATTCATTTTTATCAATGAATCGTTTTTTATAATTATAATTTATTGAGTAATCTGAATTATTGACTAGAATTTCAGATCCACTTAAAACTGGGATTATTTTTCTAAGACTATTAAATGAAAAATCGCCATTTACTCCTAATTCATATTGACTCTCTATTGTTAATGAATGAGAATTATCTTCAATGACTGTTAAGTTATACTCGAATTTTAGTTTGTTTATCTCGTCCCAATTTGATCTTATACCAAAATAGTTTACAACAAGAAATAATGAGTTATTACACATGTGATTTCTAAGTGCTGAAAAATCTGGATATAAGTCGCGATTTACATTGTAAAATATTATATCAAGTTTGAAAGCACTTATTCCTTCAAGTACTTCCCTGCATATGAAATTCGGAATATATATTTTTTTAATATTTTTTTTACTTTGTATAATCTTGATAATTTTATACAACGAAAATCTTCCAGATTTATAAATGTATTTTGAACATTTATAAGTTCCATTGTCTATTGATTTAAAAATATCAAATATCTTTAATTTTGGCTGTATTGTTATTTTTCTTTTCAAGTATTATTTGTTGAAAATAGAGGATTTATAAATCTTCATGTTTTCTGAGTCTGAAAACCATTTTATTGTCTCTTTGAGACCTTTTTCTAGACCACTTATACCTCGATAATACGGCTTCCAATTAGCAATTTTATATGCTTTTCTGTTATCTGCTTTTAATCTGTTAACCTCTCCTTCTTTGGGTCTAATTCGATTTTTATCTTCTTTAACATTTATCGATGATTTCATTATTTTCTTTATTGTGCTAACAAGTTTTTTAATACTTATTTCGTGGCCTGATCCAATATTAATCGTTTCTCCGATAGTTTTAGTTTCTTCTGCAATTTTAATGAATCCTTCTACAGTATCACTTACAAACGTAAAGTCTCTAGTTGGGTATAGTGAGCCTAGATTAATAGCTTTTTGATTATCTATTATTTGCGTAATTATAGTTGGTATAATTGCACGATTAGATTGTCTTGGGCCATAGGTGTTAAAAGGCCTTATTATACTCAATGGTATATTATATGTTTTATAATAAGAATAGGCTAATTGGTCTGCTGCTATTTTTGTCGCTGAATATGGTGATTTTGCTATTTGAGGTGTTAATTCCGATATTGGAATTTTATTATATTCACCATAAACTTCACTAGTTGACGTATGAATTAGTCTTTCAATTTTATTTTCTCTACAATATTCAAGAATATTCAACGTTCCAAGTATATTAGTATCAAGGTATGAATATGGTGAATCATACGAATGAGGTATAGCTATTAAAGATGCTAGATGAAAGATATAATCTGCGTCTTTGCATAATTTATTAACGCATCTCCTGTCTCTTATATCACCACTAACAACTTTAACTTTTCTCATAGTTTTGACATCAATTTTATCTAACCACCCCCAAGAATTTAAAGAATTATACATTACTAAGGCTGTTACATCACAACCTTTAGAAACAAGGCTTTCCACAAGGTGTGAACCAATAAATCCGTCGCTACCCGTTATAACTATTTTTTTATTTTTAAGATTTTTTTTCATTAATATTATTTTATGAGTTCTGATATAAAATCACTATTCATTTGCTCTTTTTCTAACGAGTGAATTTTAGATTCTTGTAATACTAGTATATTATTATAGTGCATTGCAGATGATAATCTATGAGTAATTATTATTATTGTAATATTTGGAAAATATTTTTTTATATTATTTATGATTTTTTCTTCTGTATGAAAATCTATAGCATTTGTTGCCTCATCAAGAACAAGTAATTCAGGAGATCGATATAATGCTCTTGCAATTCCTAACCTTTGCCGTTGGCCTCCACTTAGCTTATTACCAGCCTCTCCAATACTTGTATATATTGAATTAGACATGCTTTGAACTGTCTCAAATAATTCTACACATTTTAAAAGATTTTCAACTGATTTGATGTTTATGTTATCAGCTGATTTTCCTAATATAATATTGTTTATTACAGAGTTATCGATAAAGGAGACATTTTGTGAAACATAGCCGCTTATATTGCGTAATTGTTTATAATTATCTTTAGATAAAACAGCATTATCTACAGTAATCTTTCCGGATTTTGGAAATAGAAATCCTAGTAAAAGATCTAAAATCGTAGTTTTCCCTACTCCTGATTTTCCAATAATCGCATTAACGCTACCTTTTTTAATAGAAAAGGATATATTGTTTATGATAGATTTGTTTTGATGTGAGAAACTAATACCTTCAAATGCAATTCTCTCATTGAAAGATATTTTTTGTTTTTCAGTTATCGTATCATCAATAGTTAATTCTCTTATTTTTTCTAACACATCAGTAGTTGGTGCATAAAATTTCATCGATGTAATATTTACAAATATTTGCTGAATCAAAGGGAGAATTCTGTATGCCGCAACAATAAATACTGATATGGTTGGTAAATATATCACGAGATTACTATCATTAATAATAAGGAAGAGTATTATAGAAAAAATGCTCCCTATAGCAACAATCTCAATAAAATATTTTGGTAATACTCCAAATAATGTATTCTTAATTGTTAATAAAAGAAAATCATTTTGCGATTTTGAAAATCCTTTAAGATAAAAATCTTCAACATTATAAAATTTAATATCCTTAATTGATTTAAATGCTTCATTAACATGTTTAAAACGGCTATCATTTGCAACTAATCGATTTTTTCCATATTTTGTGATAAGTAGTCTAATTTTCCTATAAATAGTAAAATATAAAATTAAAAGAAAAAATAGAGAGTATATAAATGCTATTGAATTGATATATACGAGCAACAAAGATATGCTTAAAAGAATTGTACTTTTGGTAACGACTTGTAATAATGGCATTAAAAAATTTTCAGATAGAAGCGATGACTCGCTCAAAACATTTTTACTAATCATAGAAATATCAAAATTAATGAATCTATAATATGGCTGATAAATATAAGTTTTCATCATTTCGCATGATATCTTGTGGCTTTGATATGCAGTAAATTGCATAGTTTTCCAGAGATTATATGCGCTAGTTATATTACTTAAAATAAATAATATTATAATAAAAATACCAGTACTTATTATGAGTTCTTTTTGTGTTAAATTATATTTTTCGAAAATCTCAACAAAAAATGTATACTCAGAAAAAAAATCAGGATTACTTATTAAACCAATAAATGGTAATATGGACGCTATACCAAGTAATTCAAAAATACTTGTCAATATATTAAGCATAAAAAGAAAAAGAATTTTGAATCTATCTTCTGAATCAAAAATTTTAACAATTTTATTAATTTTATTTAGTAGATTTCGCATTTCAGCGTCTTTTTAACTTGATAACAATAAATACTTAAAACTTGTTGTCTAAATACCATTTGACGGTATTAATTAAGCCGTCATTTAATGAATATAGTGGTGTCCAGTTTAAAACTTTTTTGGTTTTACTTATATCTAGTGAATTATTTAACATATCTCCTTTTCTTTTCTTTACATAACGAACATTGGGCTTTTTAATATAATGTTTAGAAAATATCGCATTAAGATTTTTCAGTAATTCATTAATGGACGTTTCTTTAGCTGTTCCTATGTGATGCTCATTATAGCCAGATGATTTCTTTAAGCACTTGATAATTGCGCTACATATGTCCTTCACATAAATAAAATCTCTTGATTGAGTACCATCACCATATATTGATATATCTGAATCATTCAAATATGATTTAATAATTTGAGCAACAATACTTTTCTTATTAGAAGAGTATTCTCCATATGCATTGCTGAATCTTAATACTGTTGTTGGAATTTTAAAGATACTTGAGTACGTATAGCAATATGTTTCAATTGTTAACTTTGAAGAACCATAAGGTGATATAGGTTGTTTATGATATTTAATTTTCATTGGTGGATTTGCATCACCAAATACTGCTCCGCTTGATGAGAATATAAAATTCTTTATATTATTTATTCTAGATGCCTCTAGATAATTAAAAGTCCCCACCACATTTGTCATAAAAGAATCATTTGGTCTTTTAATAGATATATCGACGCCTGATTCGGCAGCAAGATGAATGACATAATCAATATTTTTTGTTATATCTAATGCAAAATTAAAATTATTAGTATTACATTTTATAATATTAATTCTTTTTGAATTAGATTTATATTTATTTTTGTTACTAAAATAACAATAATCATGAATATCTCTAAGATATTTTCGATCAGGAATATTTTTGTCAATGACTATGATTTTAGTTATTTTTTTATATCTGCATAGTATTGATACTAGATTTTTACCTATAAAACCCAATCCACCTGTTATTAAAATTTTCATACCCACCTAGTTTTTGGATTTATAATTGATTTGTTAATATTTTTTTTATGTTGCAAAACATATTTAGCCAGTCTAATTATTTCATTACTAGTTAGCAATGTAGGTTTTAAACCAAGTTTAATTAAGCTGTCATTTTTAGCGTTATAGTAATGATTTTCTTTTTCTTTTCTTGGATTATTTATTTTTTTAATGCACACATCAATATTCAATGACTTAAGAGCTTTCTTTATCTTTTGCGCAATTTGATTAACTGAGTATTGTTCTGTAAATTGATTAAATATATTCATATTACCTTTGTGTGGTGGATTTTTTAAGGCTAATTCAATACATGTGAGGCAATCTTTGATATTTATATAACCTCTAACTTGCTTGCCAGACCCATAAACTGACAATGGTTTATTTGAGACTGCTTGCACAATAAATCTATTTAAAACGGTACCGAAAATATCATCATATGAATATGTATTGTATAGATTATTCATTGTCATGAATTCATTTTCTAAAATTCCATAAACTGGACCTTGCATAAGGTCAGTAACTTGCAAATCAAACATTCTTACGTAAAACCATAAAAGATCAGTATCCATAATTTTTGAGGTGTGATAAAGGCTTGATGCTTGCCTTGGATACATGAATTTTTCTTTGCGCTTATTGTGCTCAATTTCAATCCATCCTTCTTCAATATCTATATTTGGAGTTCCATATTCTCCCATTGTGCCCAATTTAATAATATGACATTCATTTTTAAGATTTTTTACACTCCAAATAATATTTAAAGTTGTTTGTAGATTGTTCTGCAAAGTCTTCCATGATTCGTTATAACCCATCATAGAATAAGGCGCTGAGGGTAATTCTGCGTAATGAATTATTGCATTTGGTCGGAATTTGTTAATTAGCTTATTAAGTGCCAGGTAGTTCGAACAATCAATGTTTGAAAAATCGACTTTACAACTATTTTTTATTAATAGTGAGACTTTCTGGTCTAGCTTAGGCGATACAACGAGAGGTTTTTTATTGTACTTTTTCATAAGCTTTCTTTTTATATAATTATCAACAAGCATTAATCGATGACCTTTTAATGCAAAATCAACTGACGTTGGCCACCCAAGATAACCGTCAGCTCCGAGAATCATAATTTTCATTTTATAAGCTTCCTAAGTTCTTTATTAGTGGTATTATTTTCAAAGATTTTTCTATACCAATTCAAAGTTATATCAAGTCCTTCATTCATTTTATAACTTGGTGTCCATCCAAAATATTTTTTCAGTTTACTATATGACATAAATTGATTTTTAATTTCACCAATAGTTCTTGAATTCTGAAATTTATTTTTTATGTTTTCATATAATTTTTTATTATTACTTATCTTGCATAATGTTTTAACAATTTCATTAACGCTATATCCTTTCCCTGTTCCTGCATTAAAAACCTCTCCAGATAATGATCGGTCTTTATATAAGTTATAACCAAGACAGAGATATAGATCACAAACATCATCAACAAACAAATAATCTCTTTTATTTTTTCCATTACTCCTGGGTATAAATTTTTTAATATTAAGAATTGCAAGTATACAATCAGGTATTAGCGCAGAAAAATTAAGTTGTCCAGGACCATAAATATTTGAAAATCTTGTAGTTATTATAGGAAGTCCATATATCTTAGATGAATAACATTTTGAAATTAAATCCCCACAAGCTTTAGAAACATCATATGGATAAATAGGTCTTAAATCATAGTTTTCTTTGTAAGGTAATTTAGCGAATGGATATTCGCCATATGCCTTATCAGATGACGCTACAACAATTGATTTAATTGATTTAGAATTCCTTAATAACTCAAGCAGATTATAAGTTCCTCTTATGTTGCTTTCAAATGTTTCAAATGGATCGTGACGAGCAAGAGTCACATCAACTTGAGCTGCTAAATGATAACAAAATTCAATCTTATTCTTACTTATAATTTCTTTAAGTTTAAATTTATCAATAAGTGAAATGTTGTAATATTTAATTCTAGAAAGAGTATTATTATATTTCAGAGCAATATTTTTATTATTATTGTTTGAGATACCAATTATATTTGCTCCGACGGATAAAAAATGATTTACAAGATTACATCCAATAAATCCATTAACTCCGGTAATTAGAATACTTTTATTTTTCCAAAAGTTTTTATTTGTATATTTTTTTGATATTATCATTCGCATATTCTAACTCTGCTAATGTATTAACGGTTATATGGAGACCATTGTGTACATAAGATTTAAGCTTCTTATCGTTCACTAATCCTGTAATAAAGTTTACAAAATTATTTTTTTTATTTAATAAAGAGATATGATTATAGCTGAAATAAAAATAGCCTATATTAATTAATTCACTAAGAATTGGTTTTTCTCTAAATTCTTTAACAGAAAAGTTTTTATCCAGACTAAGTATGCCAAAAGAGGATTTTAGTGGATATGTCGTTATTGTTATTTTTTTCTCATTAGATTTATGGAATTTAATCAATTTCTTGAAGTTAATGTTTGATATAGTATCTCCGTAACATACAATAAAATCATCTTCTATATATTTTGCACAGTCTTTGATCCTCTTTAATAAATCTGCTTTTCCTGAATTTACGATTTTGAATGAAATATTACGAAATTTTTTATTCATGAAATCCTCTATTTGTTTGGAACGATACCCCGTAGCTATATAAAAGTCAGTTATTCCAGAATCTAGTAAATGCGTGATGATATAATGTAGTATTGGTTTTTTATTTAATTGGATGAGAGGCTTGGGTAAATCTCTTGTCAGAGGCCTTAATCTTAATCCTTCACCACCACATAAAATTATAGCGCTTAGCAAACTATTTTCCGCCTACTTTGTTATCATCTTTAAGATAAACACTATACATTGCGTATGATACAACTATCATCATTAATTTTGAGATTTGAGGTGGATAATGAAGCATTGATAAAAAAAATATTATAGGTATTGCATAAATTAGATTTTCTTTTGAAAAAATTTCTTTAATTGGTATTAACAAGAAAATAATTATTAATAATAAAAATCCCACAAAACCATATTGATGTATAAATGTTAAAATATAATAATCAGAGGTAAGATAGTGATACGGATCAATTATTAAAGATGATGTATCTTGATATATAGAATAAGTTATACCTTTTCCGAAAAAAATTTCTAACGGATTATTTGAGAAATATTCAATAAATTTAAAAAATGGTCCGCCACTGATAAATCCTCGAGGGGCGCTTACCTCCTCTACATTGAATGCTAAAAGAAAATATCCATGAATAGATCCTGTGAATTTTATGAAATTTGGATAATCCTCAGTTAAATTCATTTCCATTAAGTATAGATGAAAATAAACAACAGACATGCTAATTAAGGAGAACAATATAGTTCCAAATAATAATAGAAGATACTGTTTTTTTTGAATTAAATATATTAAAGAGTAAATAATCAATAATAAATAGGCAGTTTTGGATGTACTGAATAAAATTGCAATAATGCATAAGATAGACCATAAATTCTCTTTTCTGTTTAGTAAAAATATCAATGATATTAGATGGAATATACCAAGTAGCTGTGGAGAACCAATTAGACCCCAAACCCTATACATTCCAAAACTTTTTGCCCCTGCTAAATTGGATACCACGCCAGAATTTGCGTAGAAATCCACAAATAGTTGTCTTAAGCCTAAAACTGACAGCAACTGCTCAAATAATGTATAAATAATTGCAAATTTTAGACCTACTATAAAAAACTTTTCAAAACTTTCTATATTTTTATTAAGTAATGGTATAAAAATCAAAGGCAAAAAATACCCTAGAGTTGATAATCTAAATTCTGAAACATTATAGAAGAAGATTTCGTAAAAGGAACCATTTAATTCAATGGGTCTGTATATAGTAGCAATAAATGTATGGATTAATAGATAAATTAAAAAAATATAAAAGTAAATAGCATGATTATATTTAATTTTAATATTTTCAAAAATATAAATTAATGCAAGTACTAATAATATCGATAATATCAAAACTTCAATGATTGATGATGGAGTTTTAGATAGACTTCGTGCTAAGTTTCCTATCAATATGAAACCAAAGCTAAATTTGAGTAAATTCAAATAATTAATATTAAAAGTAGTCATAAAAACCATTTATTTTTCTTGCTAGCATTGAAATACTGTCATCTTTAATAATTTCAATCCTTTTTTGTTCAAACTTACTTGTAGAATAGGAATTGAAACCTTTGTTGCTTGATGAGGCATTTAAATAGTCAAGTTTTTTTAAAATCTTAATAGTTTCTTTATTGTACGAACCATGCGGATAAGACATACAATTTACTTTTTTTTGAATTATATCCTCGAGATATTTTTTACTTTTTTGTAACTCATTATTCTGTTCATTAAATGTCATATTGCCTAATCTTGAGTGTGTTTGACCATGAGTTCCAAGCTCGCAATTCTTTATCGAGGAGATATTTTCTATGTCATTTTTATTTAAGTATTGATGCTTACCTATCATATTAGTAGTGATATACAAACTAAAGGGAATATCATATTTAGATAGATAGCTTACTGCATCCAGCGTATCTTTATAACCATCGTCAATTGTAATTGATATTGTCAACTTTTCGCTATGATTATCGCTGATCTTAGTAAAAAGATAATTATCATACAAATAATCAATATGAGATATAAAGGATTTCATATCTATGCTTATTCCATAAGTATCATGATCTAACTTAGACCCAAAAGCATGATATATTAAAGCTCTATTTCCTTTTTTTTTGAATTTCTTATAAAAATTAAAGTATGCAAAACCTACAGCATCTTTAATAATCTGTTTTCCAAAAAATTTCATTTATGTTATTTATTAGTTCTTTGTATAAAAGATAAAGAGATTAAATATATAAAACAAATTAATAAACCAAGGAATGTACCCATTAAAACTATTAGTTTTCTCTTTGGAGCAAATCTAATTTTAGGTGTTGAGGCAGGCTGATCTATTTGGGCAGAATTAACATCACTTATGTTCACACTCAAATTATTTAAACCTTCAGCTTTCTGTTCAAGGCTCCTTAATCCCGGAATAAAAGGATCAAAAGAATTTCTTTTTTTCAAAATATCAATTTCAGCTCTCAAAGATTTTGTGCCATATAAATATAATGGTGATTGAGTAGAGAGATTTTTGGTATCATCGCTGAGTATAACATTTTGAGAATTATTTGTATCAGATACTCTCTCTGATATATTAAGTTGGCTTGCTATCATGTATGCTTCTTCAAGTCTTTTAATTCTATCTTGTGTAATTTTTTTAGCAAGATTTCTTCTACCATCTATTTCTGCAATAATCGAAGCACGTGTATTAAGGATTAGCTTATTAACACTATCGACTATACTTTCTGTTGTTTTCTTATTTGCCATTTTTATATAGTTATTTAATATCTCAGCAGCTAATTCTGGATCTTCGCTGACAAAGCTTACAGTCAAAAAAGATTGTGATCTTATATCCCTCGAAATCGTTTTTGCAGATAATTCAAATGAAAGATTTTTATAAAAGTTTTTCTCAAATGATTTTTCTAAATCGCTTTCACTATAATTTTTATGAATATTATTTGAGAAAAAAAATTCTCTCTGAAGTTTTCTAGATTGTATATTCATTATAAAGTTATTGTAAACATCAGCAGGTTTTATTGCCTCACCATCTTTACTGATCAAATCACCATCAACATCAACCACATTCAATGGTTGTATGTACCTAGATTCTGGTGGTAGTACATATGCGTGAGCTTTATAATATTCTGTAGCAACAAGCGAATAAATTATAGATATAATAATTGAAGTCGCAATTATAAATATTAGAGGCTTTCTTTTTTTTGATATATTCTCTATGAAATTTGTTATATTAAGTTCTTCAGTCATATATGTTGTTTTTTAATTTAGTATATCAGTCATATGCAATCCATCAACTAATTTATCTCTTGGAATCATGGTTTGCCTATCCATCATAATATTATCCCGTAGTTCAGAAATAGTTCTAGAATAGTTCGTTTCAGTGAAAATAGATCGATTTATATCTATATCAGACATGCCAACGTAAATAGGTTCATAAATATAAAATGGAGTTTTGCAAATTGTTGACTCAATTAAAGATGTACCAGCTTGCCCAATAACAAGATTTGTCTGTGAGAGATAATCGTATAATCTGCCTCGTATAATAGATATGGTTAGAGATTTAAAATATTTATTGATAATTTTTTGCAGTACAATCTCGTCATTATCAACAGCATTATTTTTAGAATCTTTTATTTTAATAGCAATATTGTTGATTTCTAAACTGATTAAAACTTCCAAAACTTCAATGATATACTTGAATCTTTGATCGTATAATGCATTTGGATTCTCGTACAATGGAGCTGGCAATAGTACTATTGCTGTATATTTTTTCACAGGGTTATTTTTATGTATATTATTTTTTGTACTACTAGGAAAAACTACTTGTGATCCAGTAATATTATTGAAATATTTATCAGTTAAATTCTTCGATAAGGAACCAGTAAAAACATAGTCGTCAAAAAGATAATCAATACCATTTCTATCTTTTGTATAATAAAATTTGTCATAGAATGTAGCGTATCCATCAAGAATAACATATGATTTAATATTTTTTTTTCTTGCTATCTGCGCAATCAAAACATGCCAATGATGGTGGAAAGTTGGAGTTAATATTGATTTCGGTTTATAATTTTCAAATAATTCTTTAAAAACTATATAAGAATAGCATAAAGAGTCGATAGATTTAAGGTACTCTTTAGATATTTGATTTTGTATTATACGCTCAATCTTATGTTTATCTAAATCTTCAATATCGAGTTCATTAATTAGATTAGAAATATCTATATTTTTTAGTTTAGTCGGAAAATCATTTTTTACATCGTCTATATTTTTACAATCTCTAAAATAAAAACCATTAAATATATTTTTAGAGTTTTGATATAGATAATTATCATGTAAATAATGATTATATGTCCAGTCAGGAAAAATAATAATCTTATTTTTTTTATTCAAGAATAATATTTTTTCAAATATACGCATATATATTGAAAGCCTACTAACATGTAGATAATTAATTGCTGCAAGATTATTTAATATTGATTCTAGATCAGTGCAATCATTACTATTATTATCAGTTTTTAAAAATTTTTTTTTATCTATTTCAAGGCAAATATCTAATAATAATTGAGGAAGATTAAATGGTAAGTATATAGAATCATAATTTATAGATAAATCCTTTAATGCAAAATAATATTTTATAGAATTAGCGATTAAATATTGAATTCTATTTTCCATTGCAATTCCAAATGAGAATTGCCCTCTATATATATCCTTATTAGAATTATCCCTATACCATTGCTGACTTATTTTCTTTGTGATATTTGGTATTTTATCATCTGAGAATAATTTAAAATTGATATACTCATCATAATTATTATTTAATAAATAATTTGAATGCTCCAGCGAAATACTTTTAATGCTCTCTTCTTTTGAAATATAACCTAGTGATGCAATTTTTTCAGTCATATATATGTTCTTGTGCCTTATGAAAATCATCTGGATTGCCAACATCAATCCAAGATTCATGTAATGGGAAAATGCCTATTTTCCCAGATGAGATATTCTTCGATATAATTTCAGTCATGTCGATTTTTTGATTCTTCTTTAGTTTTAATAATATCTTTGGATCAATCACATATATTCCAGCATTAATAGGATACTTTTCTATTGGTTTTTCAATAATTTCTGAAATCTTATCTTTTTTTCCAATAACGAGTGTACCAAAGGGAATAGATACCGAATATTCAGACGTGCAAACTGTTATTAAGTTTTTTGATGAATTATGATGTCTAATGAGTTCAGGAAAATTAATGTTCGTGATGATATCGCCATTCATAACGATAATTGGTTTATCAATTTTTTGCTTATTTATTAGTGCAAGGCTACCTGCGGTACCTAAAGGTTTTTTCTCTAGAAGAAAGTCAATATTAGCGTCAATGTTTGAATTCTTTTTAAAATAGTTTATCAATTTGTCATATTTATATCTAATACTTATATTTATATTTCTAAATCCATGTTGAATCAGTCTATCAATAATTATTCTGATAATAGGTTTATTCCTTATAAGCAACATAGGTTTAGGTGTTTTAGCGGTATGTGGCAACATTCTTCTGCCCTCACCGCCAGCCATTATTAATATAATATTATCCAAAGCCTGTTGAGTCTCAGCACGATCAATAATATCAATGACTCTTTTATGTTTATCTACTATAACAACATATCTTTTTTCAGGATGATAATCTTTTTTTATATTAAACGGCTTTAGTTTATCTTTTTCAGTATTATAAATAAATATTGGTTTTTTATTCATCAGATCTTCACAATTATCATCAAGAGAGAGTTTTTTTATTAGCCCTCTTCGTACATCTCCATCGGTAATTATTCCAACAAGTTTTTCTCTATCTACTATAATCACTAATTTAATTATATTCTTTTGAAGAATTTTAATAGCATCAGATATTTTCGATTTTCTTTTTAAAAAGTATGATTTTAGTAAATTATGATTCATTATATTTTTAAAAAATTATCAAGAATTTTTAATCCTTTCTTACCGCTTTTTTCTGGATGAAATTGACATCCATAACAGTTGTTGGATCCAATTACAGCAGCAATTCTTATATTGTTATAATTAGTGGTTGCTATAATATTATTTATATTGCATACAACAGAGTATGAATGAACAAAATACATGTAGTCATTCTCATCAATATTAGATAAGAGCTTGGTATTTTTTATTGCGTCTAGATTATTCCATCCAATATGTGGAATTTTATTTTTAATATCATCCTTATTTTTTTTTGGTATTTTTTTTACTTTACCAGCAATGATATTCAAACCATCATGTTCACCAAATTCAAAACTTTTTGTCAAGAGTAATTGCATTCCAAGACATATTCCCAGGAAAGGATTATCGGCTTTAATATAATCACATATACTTGTATATAAATCTTTTTCTTTTAGAGCAGTTATACCTCTTTCAAAAGCACCTACCCCTGGTAGAACAAGATGGTCTACCTGAGAAATATTTTTTTTCGATGTAATTAAAATTGTTTTAGCTCCAATATAATCAAAAGCTTGTACAACATTATGAATATTAGATATTCCATAATCAATTATTCCTATTTTATTAGGCATACTTTCTTACTCTTATATTTTTTATAGCAAGATGTTCTCTTATTTGATTCAAGGTAGATTTGGAATAATGAAGTATATTTGCCATTGCTATTGCGTCAGCTTTTCCTTTTTCTATCACTTCTATACCATGATGTATAGAACCCATTCCACCTGAGGCAATAACAGGTATGTTCGATTTGGATGAAACAGATTTTATTAAATCAATGTCATATCCATTACATGTTCCTTCATTATCAACTGATGTTAAAAGGATCTCGCCGGCACCTTCATTTTCTATCTGATAAACCCAGTCCATAACGTTAATTCCTGTCTTTTGTCTTCCATTTTCTGTATAAACTTCCCATTTATTATTATCAACTTGTTTAGCCTCTATAGAAATTACTAAACATTGAGAACCAAATGTTTTTGCAACATTGCTTATAAGGTCAATATTATTAATAGCAGCGGTATTTATCGCTACTTTTTCCGCACCAGATCTTAATGCTGTTTCAACATCAATTAAAGTTTTAATACCTCCGCCTACGGTAATTGGTATGAAAATATTTTTTGTTGTTTTTTTTACAATATCAAAAAGACTATTGCGACCATACAAAGAAGCTACTGTATCCATGTATATAATTTCATCAGCACCTTCATTATAATATTTTTCCGCATACGTATAAGGGTCACCTATTTTACGTAGACCTTCAAACCTTATGCCTTTAATAAGATATTCGCCTTTAATATCTAATCTTGGAATTAATCGAATATTCGACATTTAGCTAATTATATTTCGTAGAACCCATTTATTATCTTTATATGACCAGAGATGTGGTGACCTAAAATTATCACATAATTTATTAAAATATTCCTTATCCATAACAGGTTGTTCGAACATATTAAATGCTTTAGGAAATTCTTCTTTGGAAATACTTAAATATTCAAAAACCTCATTTGCGAATCTCTCAGGATATTCATGATCAAATTTTTTCACTAATGCTACTCCTTCATCTCGATCTATATCGCCAGCTCTTATTTCTTGAGCTGATTCATATGTAGCTCTGGCAATACCAAATTTAATTCCTGTGGTGTAATAATGAAAGTCATCAATTTTATCGTCTATGCTATTATATTTGCTATACGTTCCAGTAGTTCTCTCGGGTGATGGAATAAAACCTCCATGCTTAACAGCATAATAATAACAATTTTGTGGATGCCACTTTAAATAATATCCAAGATCATGATATTGAATATTAAGTGACTGAATTTTAGATTTATTTTCTGGAAGATAGATAGATAAGTCATTATCAGTTAGTCCAAAATATTTAATTAAATCATTGTATGATATACCGCCAAAAAATAAATTATTCTTTTCGCTAGCAGTAGAAAATTTTAAGTCTCTTTTTGGAGTATCCATTCTAGATTGTGGGCCAGTTCCATACTCAGCATCTGATTCCCCATAAAAAACAAGTGGGATATCCATTTTTAGTGCCATTTTTAACACAAATGATTTTTGTCCTATGATAAAAGGTTGAAATGGATGTAAAAGATTATCAACAGACAGTCTAGTCAGTAAACGATGAGCTCTACCATTAGGTGTCACCAAAAAATTATCGAAGCCAGCTTTAATCCATGATTGAAAATTTTTCCAACCCCAATCTGTATACATATTAGGTGCCCATGTAATAGTAAGCGGATTCATCTTATAATCATATTTCAACTTATGAGCAGTGTAAAAACTATCTTTGCCGCCTGAACCTGGAACAATACAATCATAAGAACCATTTCTGCTTCTATATTTATCGCATAATTTTCTTAATTGAAAATCTCTTTCTTTCCAATCTATTACTTCATTATTCTTTTTTTCGGTTATATGACATGCATCACATCTTCCATCATCATGGATCAGTATTGTCTTTTTTTGGGTTGAACTATTATGCTCATGTTCAACTTCAGATCTTGGTAATTGGTTTGACATAGTACATGTAGTACAATAAACAACTTCGGGTGGTAGTCCATATTTTGCTTCGGTAGGGTTATCATCCATAAACTTCTTGAAGTCTATATTTTCTGGATATTTTATAATTAGATCATTTTTATTCATTTTTAAAAAAAACTACCAACAGTTTAATCCTCCATCAACAATTATATTTTGTCCTGTGATATAGCTAGATGCATCGGATGATAAAAATACTACTGCTCCAACTAACTCACTTTTATCTGCCATTCTTTTCATCGGTATTCTCTCAGAATATTTATCTACAAATGTTTTATTTTGACCGCTGTATACTCCACCAGGAGTTAAAGTATTTACTCTTATACCAGAAGATGCCCAATATGTTGCCAAATACTTAGTTAACCCAACTACTCCTGCTTTTGATGCAGAATATATTGCCGGAGTATTGATTTCTCTATTTAAAAATTTTGATCCTTTATATATTCTTTGATCAGGAGCCATGATTCCATAAATAGAAGATGTTTGAATAATGGAACCACTGCCTTTTTCTGCCATTTTAGTACCAAAAACTTTAGCTAAAATAAACATACTAGTAAGATTTGCATCTAGTATTTCATTCCATGTCTCAATTGAATAATTATCTACACTGGCAAAATACTTATCTAGATCTGATCCTTTAGTGGCAACATTATTAATTAAAATATCGACACTACACTTTCCTTCCTCTAATTTTTTAGAGAGAATTCTTACCGATTCTTCCTTGGTTACGTTACAACTGAATATATTGCATTCAATATTGTATGTTTTGGTAATTTCTTTCTCTAACCTATTTAGTTTAGTCTCGTCCATATCTATAAGTATTAAATTACATTCATGAGCTGCGAGACCTTTAGCAAACTCTGTTCCTAACAAACCTGCTGCTCCAGTAATAAGTGCAGTTTTACCTGATAAACTAAAGAGTTTGCTATATTCCATATTAATTATATTTTCTAAAGACTGGTTTAATTATATTGCCTCTAAGAAACTTTGATAGAGAGTTATCAAGAGCTTTTTTGTATATCTCCAGACTTTTTTTAATTGCTTTTTCAGTTATTCTAAGCTCTTTTTCTTGGTGACGATAGCATAATGTTATAAAAGGCATTAAAACATTGTTTTTTATCATTTCCTGTGAAAATAGAGTTCTATATCCTAGGTTATTTTTCAAATCATTATCTTTTGTATCATACACTGGAGAACAACTTGGTCCAGAAACACTAAATTTATCATCAATATTTAGATCATACGCAATATTATTAATCATATTTTTTAGTTTATCACCATAACTCCACATATGTTGTATAACGTCATTTTCTCTTAAAAAATTAATAGTTTGAATAAATGCTGCAAGACTAGACATTTCTGCGCCATGCGTAGTTGAGAGCAGAAAAGTCCTCTCTCTATTTTCAAACTCAATAGAACCATGCTGCATAATTTCTCTTTTTCCAGCAACACATGCAACCGAGAAACCATTAGCCATTGCTTTACCGAAGGTAGAAATATCTGGACATACATCATACACATATTGCGCGCCTTTTAAATGCCATCTAAAACCAGTAATCATCTCATCTAATATGAATACAATATTATGTTTATTACATATTTCTTGAACTTCTTTTAGAAAATTATGTTTATTTTTAGTTTTAGTCAATGGTGAGCAAATGCAATTGTCATTGCAATTTTGATTTTGAAAAGGACAGATTGATGTAGCGGGCTCAAGTACAACACATGCTATTTTATTTGGATTATCTGAAACTAATTTTTTTAAAGATTCAATATTATTGAAATCAAAAAACTTTGTTAATTTAATAGTAGATTTAGGAATACCTTTTGTAATAGATGTAGAGCCAATAAACCAATCATCGTATGAAAAAAAGGGATGTTGTCTACATCTAGCAACTAGTTCTTTACCAGTATGAGCTCTTGCTAATTTAACTGCAGCAGAAACTGCTGTAGAGCCATTTTTTGTAAATTTCACCATATCAACAGAGTCAATAGTATTAATTAAAAGTTCTGCAGCCTCAAGTTCAACTAATGATGGTCTTGTAAGATTATTGCCTTTTTTTATATGATCAATTGCAGCATTATCAATAATTTTTTCTGAGTATCCAATATTAATCGCTCTCAACGCCATACCGTAATCAAGAAATTTATTACCAGATGAGTCGAATACATATGCACCTTTTCCATGAGTTAATATTTCAGGTGCATTAGATGGATATTGATCATAGCCACGTGAATAAGTGTGAGCACCACCCGGTATAGCTTTAAGCAATCTTTTTTGATAATTATTTTTCTTCATATTTCCGTATTTTGCTAATATTCTTTATTGTTGCAAGCGCATGAACATAATCAAGATAGTCATCAATCTCAATAGATTTCCATTTTGGCATAATCTTAGCCAATGTTTGATCGTGAAAAAATGATTTATATTTTTTGAACGAGGGAATACATGATATATATAAGCTACCATCACAAAAAAATAATTTTGATATATCCTGTCGTCTTGGTTGTGATTTTTTATTTTTTGAAATATATGAAGTTATTGCATTATTTTTATTTAATCTATAACAAAAATCAGGATGAGATGCCTCTACTTTACTTACAGATACTAGCGATTTATAGAAATGTGATTTATTTTCCAATTCACGTATAGCTTCATCTACATCATAAGTAGTCGTGAATGGCGACGTTGGTTCCAATAACACCAAATAATCATATGTTTTATCAAGCTTATCTAAAACATGCAGAATAACATCCTCAGATTTACTAGTATCTTTAGCAAGATTTTTGGGTCTCAAAAAGGGAACGCTTGCACCATATTTAATACCAATTTTTGCTATGTTTTCACAATCAGTACTTAACACAATACTGTCTATATGTTTAGATTTACGTGCTGTTTTAACGCTTATACCTACAAGAGGTATTCCATTGATTTTTTTTAAATTTTTACCAGGTAAACCTTTGCTATTTTTTCTAGCAAGCACTAAACATAAAACACTCTTATTATTTATCATATCAATTTCTATATTGTCATTTTTTTTATTCTGCTTATATCATTAATTTCTATGGAATCAATAATTTCAGCAATAAGTTCTCCAGCACCACCAATACCATATGGATTAATACTATTTCTACATTCTTTTCTAAATGATTCATCAAAAAAAGCTTTATGAATTGCTTGGTATATTTCTTTTTTATCATATGTAACGTCAATAATATTTGATCCTCTCAATCTTCCTCGCTGTCTTGAGCCGATATTAACAGAAGGACATTTAAAGGTTGCGGTTTCTTTAATTCCTGATGATGAGTTGCCTACGCAAATAACATTTGCTAAAGATTCTCTTGCTAGATTTAATAATCCCCAATAATTTTTTCGTCCTAATGATTTTATTAAAGATATATTTGTTGAATCAATTAATTTTGAATCTAAGTATTGATAAATTTTATCACCCCCAGCATCGTTATTTGGATACGTAACAATACATCTGATATCATTATTTGCACAATCATTGAGCGCGCCAATAGAAGGAAGTAACTGAGTGGCAGCATTATCAAATTGAGTTGTTACAGAATGTTGTGTGAAAATTAAAATAGGTTGACTAAAATCAAGTTTAAATAACGACTGTAAATCAGATGGACTAGTAAAATCATTTTTTGAAATTAGATCAATTGCTGGATACCCTACCAAATTTATCCTCCATTCTTCCTCTCCCATGGATTTTACTCTATCATAAGCCTCTTGATTAGTTACACAGTGAAAATGACTCAATTTTGTCATAGCATGTCTAACATTGTCATCTAAAGCGCCTCCTTCGGTTATATCACCGCCTTCAATATGAACTGTAACTGTGTTTGTTTGTGTAGCAGCAATAGCAGCAGCAAAACTCTCGTATCTATCAGCATACACTACAAATATATCTGGTGAGTGCTTCTCGATACATCTAGTTATCTCTGATACACCTTTGGCGATAGCATAAGACGTAGAGAATAAATCAATATCTCCTTTTCCTATATCAATATGTTCATGTATCTTAAAACCGTCAGATTCTATTTCTTTAACAGTATGCCCGTAAGCAGGATCGAGATGTGCGCCCGAGACAATAAGACAATAATCAAGATTAGGATGATTTTTAATAGCTTCTAAAATTGGTATTTGTAAACCATATTCTGCCCTATTACCAGTAAAGATAGCTACTTTTCTTTTCATGCTAGCCAAAGATTTATCCCATTTTGAAGACTTACTCTGGGTTCCCAACCAAATTCCCGAGCTGCCAGATCTATATCTAAAATGTTACAAATGTCCTCATCATTATCTGAATATATTTCAGGATATGAGCTATTAGGGTAAATTATTTGATGTATATGATTAGTGATTGTGATTAAAGATGTTCCTATTCCAGAACCTACGTTAATGACATCAAAATTTTTATCTGATGTTACTATTTTAGAAATTATTAAACATAAATCATCAATATATAGGAAATCTCTTATTGCTAATTTATTTTTCAATGTAATTAAATCTTTATTGGCTTTTACTTGTTTTAGAATATCATACCAAACCGTATCTTTTGACATTCCTTTACCATATACGTTTGAAAGCCTGAAGATTTTACCATGATTTTTTTTAACTAGCTGTTCAGCTATTATTTTATTTTTGGCATAATCAGTAACACCATCAAGAGGACTAGTTTCAATATTACTATAATTATGTTTAAGACCATAAACTTGAGCGCTAGATATGTAAAACATTTGATGCTGATATGTAGTAGATAAGTCTTTTACCATTTGTAATTCATTTTCATCAATCTTTCGATTATCTCCTGCAAAGCTAATCAAATAAGTGTCTTTATCAAATAATTTACTAAGTTCAGAATAATTTTTTACGCAATAGTCAGAATTAGCATGTTCACTCCTAGATATCCCAATACAATTAATTTTTTGTGATTGAAAAAATCTATACAAAGCGCCACCTATGAAACCAGATGTTCCGGTAATTATAAATCTTTTATTTGCCAATTTATTTCTTTATATCTGAATTACGAAGTTGTGTATTAATTGGTATATCTGACAAGGATGTCTTCCCTAAAGTATCTTGTAATTGATCTGATAACAATTCACCATTTCCAGGTCTTTTAACCCAAATATTTTCAAGGCTAAATATTTCACCTTTTTTAATATCTTTAATAGATACTATAGATGCATATGCAAAATCAATAACAGGTTTTTCATCATCAAGGACTGTTTTACTTCCACCTAAAGATTCCCAAATAGTCTTAGACTCGATAATTAATCTCTTAAGCTCATCTGGTTCTATAGAAATTGGAACATCTGGGCCAGGCCACTTTCTTGAAACAGTAAAATGCTTCTCAAGAACACTTGCGCCAAGTGCAACAGCGCCTAAACAAGTGGCTATTCCTATTGAATGATCTGATAAACCAATTGAGATATTCTTAAAGTTGTTACGGAGATCTGTTATCGCTCCCAATCTGACTTTATCATAAGGAGTTGGATACATACTCGTGCAATGCAAAAGTATTAATGGACATTTATATTTTTTAATAATTGAAACAGATTTTGCAATAGAGCTTATATCGTTCATTCCGGTTGATAATATAATTGGTTTCTGTTTTTTTGAAATGTGTTCAATTAGAGGATAATTATTACATTCACCGGATCCGATTTTAAATGCCGAGACACCCATCTTATCAAGTCTGTCTGCTGCTTCTCTTGAGAAGGGTGTTGACAAATATATAATATTTTTACTTTGACAGTATTTGAATAATTCTAGTTCCTCTTCTTCTGATAATTCACATCTTTTAATAATATCCCAAAGTCTCTCTGATGATATTTCTCCGGGTTTCATATTGGTTTCAATCATTTCTTTGTCGGTAATATGACATTGAAATTTAATAGCTTCGGCACCTGCCTCTATGGCAGCATTAATCATTTGATATGCTTTTTCAATACTGCCCTCATGATTTATACCACATTCTGCTAGTACAAGTGGCGGATGATCTGAGCCGACAGTGCGATCATTTATGATAAAATTACTCATTTTTTCTTCCTATTTTGTTTCATATTATTAATTTCATTCTTGAGTTGAGTTAATTCTGCTTTTAGCTGATTGTATTCATCATTTTTTCTTTTGAAGAAGTTCAATGTCATTTTTGCCTTTTCCTTAAAACCTTCAGGTGTTAAGTAATAAGCATAAGCGCTTTTATTCTTATTATTTTTGAAATTTCTTGATTTTACAATACCTTTTTCTATTAATGCTTTTAAAATAAAATTGATTTTACCTAGGCTAATGCCGAGATTTTGTGATAATTCACGCTGACCAATAGCATTTTTATTTTCCAAATATCTCATAACAGCAAGATTCGATTCGTGATCTGTTTGTTTGTTTTTGTGATTAGTCATTTTGTTATTAAAGAGTACAAATAGCCAGCCAATCTGGATAAATCTATTGCAAATCCACACAAAGGGATTGTAATGATATAGATAAGATTTTTAGTAAAGAGTAATTCATTAGATTTGAATATTGGAATTATAAAGCCTCGAACTATTAGGTAAATTAATAATAAATAAATAAAATATAAATTAAGTATAAAACTTAATATCATTATCAGAAGAATTACAATATAGAATATAGGTTTTATTGTAGATGCACCTAACCAAGAATCTAAAGAATAATTAAAGATTTTTTTTATACCATTCATGAATGAATTACAATAATTTATTCCTAAATATTCAAGTACGATATTATTATTAATAGATCTTTTAATATTTCTATTCATGCATTTTTTAAGGAAATCAACATCGTAACTTGCTCTTGTATTTTCTAAGAAGTAACCACAGTCTGTAATTATTTTTTTCTTTAGAAGAGATCCTGGCAAACAAGGAACCTTAGCGGCATACCCGTACGTCTGAGATATAAATGACTTATCAATGATATTTTCACCTACCGTATAAATACAGTTTGAGACTATATCAATATTATTTTTCTTCATATATATTAAATTTTCCTCTATCCACTTACGAGGAATCTTCAACCCACAATCTATGTATGCTATCAATTCATTAGTCGAGTTTTTAATTCCTTTATTAATTGATGAACTTGGGCTCATATTTCCATCAAAAATGATCTTATATATAGTTGTGCCTTTGATATTTATCCATTTATCAATTATTTTGCTTGTATTATCAATTGACCCTGAGTCTACTAATAAGACCTCGTCTGGCTGATATGTTTGAGCATATAAAGCCTCAAGAGTATCTTCAATAGTTGATTCTTCATTATAAAAAGGGATAATTACTGAAACTTTCATTAATAATTTGGCACGCTACCGCCATCTAATTTTTCACAAAAATTAGTTACGTCAAAAGGTAATTATTTATATAACCTTCTGAATATCCGATTTAGAAACTATAATTTCTTGTTTATTAAAAATAAAATCAAGCAATATTTTAACTCTAGTTTTGTTACATATCTTGGTTAATATACCTCTTAATTTCTTTACGCTTCCTTTTACATATTCAACTTCATCGCCGATTTTAAGCCCTTTTGAGGTACACAAAGTCTCTGGCATGCTATTAACTAGAGAATCATCTAATAAATACGGGATTCCAGTTGATTTATTGGCTAGTAAGCGTGAAACACCGTATGTATAGTTGATTTTATGGATATTCTCTTTACCCTTAATAAATATATATCCAGGAAACATGATTTCTGAGGATTTAACCCAAGATGACTTTATATATTTTTTTACAACTATCTTTGGTAAATATGGTGTAAAACCCTGATTTTTAAGGTTTTCTTGCGCTCTTAACTCCTGATTTGGCTTAGTTTTTGCCACTACCCACATATATGTTCACCCCATGAACATATAATGTATATTAATAATCAAAAATTATCAAGAAAATGTTTATTTAAGAAAACACATGAAATGTAATATAAAAGCTAGGAAAGTTCGTCTATTTTAGATGAATAATGAGCAAGAATAACATCTTTAGAATAGTTTTTATACGCATGATCATGTGCTCTATTAATCTTGGAGGTTAAACTTTCAATTGGGCAATTAATATAACGCTCAAATGCGTCACAAAGAGACTCTTTATCGCGAGGATTACATAAAAAACCATAAGATTCATTTGGAATTACCTCAACACAACCAGGTACATTACATGTAATGATGGGAATTTTTCTAGATACAGCCTCAACCAAGACTGTTGATAGTCCCTCTCTATATGAAGGCAAAATAAAACAATCAGCAGAATCATATAGTGATAAGACATTAGATGTAAATGGAATATAACTAATAATTTTATCAGAAACCAGAGATTTCAAAATTGAGAGTTTTATTCGTGATGGATCTGAAGAATTAAAGGAGCCTACAAGGGTAAAATTATATCCAAGATTTTTATATTTATCTGCTAGATGAAGATATTCATTAACACCTTTTTCTGACTGAAGTCGGGCAATCATAAGAATGTTTTTTTTATTTATTTGTTTTGTTTTAGGATAAAAAAATGACGGTGATACACCGCAACCTGGAACAATTTTAGTTTTTATTCTTGATGAAATTACTTTATATTTCAAAAAATCATTCAGATCGCTATTGTTAGTAAACCAGATTTCATCTGAATTTTTTAAAGAGATACGATAAAGAATGATAGCTATATATCTTAGAAATGATTTAGGTTTGATGAATAAAGAGCCAAGTCCCGTGATGAATGATATGTACCGATAATTAAGCAAGCGTGCTGATAATGACCCATACAAGTTAGGTTTAATAGTATAATGATAAAAAATATCTGAGGGTATTTTTCTATACAACAAAAAAACCTTTATAAATAATACAAGTTCTTTTATTGGGTTATATCCTCTTTCATCAATAGGTAGATTATATTTATTTATATTAATGTCAGAGAACTTTTGTTCAAAACCATCATATTTTCCTATCAAATTAACTTTATATCCATTTTTAATAAAAATATTTATAGCATCCTCTCTAAATTTATAAAGAGTCCAAAAATTATTTGAGAAAAATGTAATATGCTTATGTGAGGATAGATTCATAGATACTCATAATAAATCTTTATGGTCATTTCCTCTGCCAACTCCATAATATTTAATATCATATTCAGCGAGTTTTATTGGCGAATAAATATTTCGACCATCAAATATACAGCTTTCTTTCATATATTTATTGAAATTTTTGAGATCTAAAGACCAAAATTCTTTCCACTCTGTACATATAAGTAATGCAGAAGAATTTTTTAAAGCTTTGAGTGCACTATTGTATTCTTTATAATTCCTCTTAAAAATGTGATTTAATGATCCAATTGGATCATAAGCCTGAATAATTGCACCTTTAGATATAAGTTTTTTTATCATATCTATACTGGGCGCAAACCTAATATCGTCTGTTTTAGGTTTAAAAGTGAGTCCCCATACTGTAATAGTTTTATTCTTAATATTATTTTTAAAATGTTTTAATATCTTATTAACTAAATAAATTTTTTGATTTTCATTAACTGTATGTACAGCATCTAATAATAAAGATTTAGTTTTAGATTGTATAAACATTGATTGAAGTGCGCTGATATCTTTAGGGAAACATGAACCTCCATAACCACATCCTGGATATAAAAATTCAGGACCTATTCTTTTATCTAGACCAATCCCATTTCTTACTTCATCAATATCAATTTTTAGCTTATCTGCCAGTAAAGATATTTCATTCATAAAACTTATTTTAGTAGCAAGTAGAGCATTTGATGCATATTTGGTAAGTTCAGCAGATTTAATACTCATATATAGGATTTTATTTGTTTTTCGATTAAATGGTTTATAAATCTCATCGAATATAGGCTTTATTTCTTGATCATCAATTCCAATAATTATTCTGTCAGGTTTCATAAAATCTTCGACTGCGGTGCCCTCTTTTAGGAATTCAGGATTTGATACGACACGCACTTTATGATTTTTGTTATTCTTTTTCAATAATTTACTTGTGGTATTATAAATATAATCTGATGTTCCAACAGGAACAGTAGATTTTTCTATAAATATTTTATCTGAAGTCATATGAGGAACAATGCTTTTACAAAAGTTTTCTATTCTCGAAAGATCAGCATGCCCATTTTTTTTAGGCGGAGTATCAACAGCAATAAAAATTATATCAGAAAACTTACATGCCTCCGAGTACGATGATGAGAAAGAAAGTTTTTTATTTGATAAATTATATTTAACAATTTTTTCTAATCCTTCTTCATAAATAGGAAGAATGCCTTTTTTAAGTTTATTGATTTTTTTTGTATCAATATCTAAACAGAGAACATCATGTCCAACATCAGCTAAACAAGATCCTGTGACCAGTCCTACGTAACCTGTACCTACAATTGTAATTTTCATCTTTATTCTCCTTTTTTATAATTGTTGAGAGATAATCCTGCAAAAAAAACTAACAAAAAAACCATAAATATAGTTGATTGATGATGAGATAATATAACATGATTAATCATTATCAGCGAATGAATTAAAATAAATAATAATCCAAATATTGCAAATACATTATCTTCGTCATTTTTACTGAGTCTATAAAAGAAATAGAAATTTATTATTATAAAAAAAGATAATAACAAAAATCCAAAAAAACCTAATTTTGCAAATATATCTAGGAACTGACTATGCGCATGATTTAATCCAGCTGTCGGATTATCAAAATCTTTTCTTATAGGCTGAATCTTATTATTTATTATTTGACTGTGAAGCTCTCTATTAAAATTATCTAGACCAACACCGGTAAATATATTTTCATTGATTATATTGATCGCACCATTCCAAATTAATAATCTCGGTACAATACTATCTTTCTTAGTCCAGTGATTAGCTTCTGGTTTTGAATAATCACCTATTGAAGATAAATTAAGATTAGTTAATCTGTCAAAAGATGTACTTGCGAGGAATACTGATAATAAAATGACCATAAATAATAACCCTATCTTATTATAAAAAGGTATCGCATATTTACGATAATTTGGGATTAATATTAATAATATGATCATGATCAAAGGTATAATTATTGTAAACCTAGATCCTGATAATCCCCATGCAAATAATGCAGCAAAAGAACCTAGATAGGCCAAAAAAATATAACTAAGCTTATATCTTTTAAAAAAATATATTGAGAGCATACTAAATAGAAAAAAGGTCATTGATATATTACTAAATACAATCGCCGAACTCGTAAAAATTCTCATACGGTCTAAGTCATATGCTAAATAAAAATATAAAGTGACTGGTAATAATAAAATTGAAGCAATATTGATCAAATAGAGGAAAAACTGCTTATCAAAATCTAGATCACGAATCATAAGATACAAGGGAATTGCTAGTAAAAATCTAGTATAATTATCAACTTCAGTAATCGAAGTTGTTATAAAATAGGAATGAATAAATGGAAAGGTAAAAAAAGAGAGGTAACTTAATAGAAAAATAATTTCAATAGGTTTAAAGTGATTATCAGCTTTAAAAATATAGTAATAGATTGATATTATTATTAAAAACATTATCGATAAGTTATATACATTATTTGTTATTATTATAGTTATTAAAAAAAGTGATGATAATGTAATAAATAATGTTGTAATTAGTCTATTGTGACTTTTAAATGGAGGATTGTATAACGATGACATTACAAGGAATACCAATGAAAGCACAAAAATTGATACTCTATTAAAAGTATCTGGCATTCTGAAGAATGTATCTGAATGTAAATATATGTTATAGATCTCTTTGATATTAAATGATGTTAACAAAGAGAAGATTGGTACATTAGGAGGCCCTAATAGGGATAAAAAAATTAGTGAAAATGATATAACTAGAAAGAATAATCTTTTGTTAAGTAGATTGAAAAAGATCTTGTAATGCAATTAGAACAATCCGGTAACATTACCTTCGTCATCTAAGTCAATCTTTTCAGCAGCAGGTACTTTTGGTAGACCAGGCATAGTCATAATATC
>MDSZ01188286.1_pt1 | contig 47108 bp, 61 predicted proteins | sample 811201 | NCBI WGS metagenome assembly MDSZ01 (sample SAMN05326647, study PRJNA326480) | marine metagenome | isolation source: seawater | place: Indian Ocean: North | collected 2010 | reverse complement strand
TAACTCGCGTTAGAGAACGAGTACTTCATCGTTCCCGTTGTGGTCTTGATGTTTATCGCCCCTTTTCTTACAGATGCAATATCATCGAACTCGTCAGATAGAGATAGATTACCCGTAGAGAACATCATGTCCTCGTCGAGTCTAATATTAGTGACGTTTGCTGGAGCGGTTCCGTTTCCGTCTGTAATCAGCTTTATTTCTCCGTCTCCAGGATTTCCGCCAGTTCCCGTGGTGAATTCAAGCCCAAAAGACCTTCTGCCAATAGGTGAAATACCTATCGTAAAGCAAATCTTTACATCTATGTTGTTGGTTTGCCCGCCTCCGTATGTGTCAAAGGTTGCCGCGCTTCCAGAAACAAAGCTAAGCCCCATGATCCCGAACTGAGACCCAGCGTCTATTACAGCTGCGTACTCATACGTAAACTGTTCTTCGTTTGCGCCCCCTGGATCTTCGTAGATCACCATGGTTCCTCCGAGACCACTGCTCACAATATTTCCAAGCAGCTGCTGTGAGTCGGTGTCAAGAGCCTGATCTAAAATCTTAATCAGCTCAAGCTCGTTTGGGTCAGCCGACTGAGCAGGCTGCGACGAAGAAAACTGAAAGACAACGTTAGTAGAGTCCTCTCCCTTAAAGTCTAAGCAAAGAGTGTTTGCAGCTGGGTCTCCAGCAGGTCCTGTTGCCCCGTCATTTCCCGTGGGACCAGTTGTCCCGTCAGCACCTGTAGGGCCAGGATCACCAGTAGGGCCAGTTGCTCCAACGGAGCCCGTTGCGCTGCCGCAACAGACATAGTAATCAAAGCAGAACTGATAAGTGTTGCTGCTGGTCTGATGCCAGTCCAAGGTTGAGGACCCTGATATGTGAGACACAGAAACCCTATATCCAGTAAAGCTAGAGTTGCTTGGTATTGCGTTTGTGTACGTGCCGCTTTCTATGGTAGAAACCTTGAAGTACGCTACCGTCTCTGTACCACTGTTATCGAAATCTCCAGTAACCTGAAGAACAGCCTCAAGATCGATAGAAGACGTTGCGCTTGCTATTGCATCAAAGAGGTTCGCGTCTGCGGTGTTTGTCGGTACGTATATGTAGGCCGTTTCTGTTACGTCCTGAGTATCATTGTTTCCGCTAGTAGTGGGGTAGAACTCGTTAGATGCATCTATCTGCCTGTCTATGACAAGGTCAGTACAGAAAGAATTTGGCCCTGTAGGTCCTGTAGCTCCAGCAGGACCAGTCGGTCCTCGACTTCCCGTAACCCCAACGCCTGTGGGTCCAGTTTGACCACGAGACCCAGTCACTCCTTGAGAACCCGTAGGACCAGCGGGACCTGTGGCCCCAGCACCTGTGGGGCCTCTTGACCCCGTAGGTCCAGTTTGACCTCTACTCCCTGTGACCCCAACTCCCGTGGGGCCTCGCGATCCTGTAGCACCTCTTGCGCCAGTTGGTCCTGGAGCAGTTGATGCGGAACCCGTAGGGCCCCTTGATCCCGTAACACCTCTTACCCCCGTGGGCCCCCTCGAACCTGTAGCACCCGAACCAGTCGGGCCACGAGACCCCGTAGGGCCACGAGACCCCGTAGGGCCTCTTGAGCCAGTGGGGCCTGTAGCACCCGAACCTGTGGGGCCCCTTGCCCCTGTAGGACCCCTTGAACCAGTGGGTCCAGTAGGTCCTGTGGTTCCAGCTCCTGTAGGACCCCTGTCTCCAGTAACACCCTTAGAACCAGTGGGACCAGTAGCACCAGTAGCCCCTTTGTCTCCACCTCCTGGTCCTGTCGGTCCACGAGCGCCCGTAGCTCCAGCTCCAGTGGGACCTCTAGCACCCGTTGGACCTGTGACTCCCTTAGGACCTGGGGCGGTGCTTGCAGCTCCTGTAGGTCCCGCTGGACCTTGAGGTCCATCAAATCCTCTTGGGCCTGCAGGACCCTGCGGACCCGTGGGGCCCTGGGGCCCTTGAATCCCCTGCTCACCACCAGCACCAGTCTCTCCTCTTGGGCCAGGATCAGCTGCGGGGCCTGTAGGTCCTCTAGCACCCGTAGGTCCCGTAGGGCCTCTCTCACCTTGAGGACCAATAGGTCCTACGACCACCCCATCAAAGGAGTTTACGTCGATGAACGTAGAAGGGTCTACAGATATAGCTACCGCACAGAGATCCTCTGAGACGGTGATCACCTCAGACTCCGTAGGAACGGGACACTCTATGGTTACGGATACATCGTTCTGAGTTGCAACACATGCCGTCTCAGTAGTCTGAGTTAGGTCAATGCATGTAACCTCAGCATCAGCTACCGTAATAGAGCAGCTTGCGGGCTTGCTGACGTCTATCGTCCCCGCATTTTCTATTACGACATTTATTTCTGCATTAGACGAGAGTGACATCTTCGTTTACCTTGAAGGTGCCATACAGATACGTCTTTACAGTAGAGCTATCTGTGTTTTGGAGATCGTACACAAAAAGCCCCGAATCAATGGCAGCCATGGTCGTAGCAGCACCTTGTACTGTAAGCTTTGAGTTAGTCTCTTTGCCATCAGTTACAGTGTATGTAAAGTCAGTGTTCTCCAACACCGTACCTGTAGCCGTATCACTTTCTCTTACATCCAAAGCCCAGCCATCAGTAGGCATAGTCTTGCCAAACTCCAATGCAAGGGTAAACGTATCCCCCTTCCTACAAATGATATCCAGCCTAGCGGCGGTATCAAGATTGACTGTTGTCTTGCTGGCCTTGCTCATTTTGTATTGCTTGCTGTATTATTTGATCAGGAGTCATCGGCCCTTCTTGCTGCTGCATGGGCTGAGGCTCACTTATCTCTCCTCTAGTTCCTTGCCTTTGTGAAATCAGTTTGCTTTGATCTGCGGTCTGCTTACCGACTCGCATGTCCTTTCGGTCCTCCTTGAAGACCTCCAGCTTCTCTCTGAACTCTTGGTCGTCGGTCTTGAATCCAAGCGTGGCCTGAGCCTTCATGGTTTCAATCTCCTTTCTGTGCTGATGCCGAAGAACCTCAAGCTGAGACTCAAGCTGAGCTTTCAGCTGCATGGCTTGCGCGTCGATCTGAGCCTGCATCTGCATCTCTTGCTGCTTAGCTTGTGATGCCGCCTGAGCAGACTGAATCTGTGCTTGCGACTGAGCCTGGACGTTTTGCTGAGCCATCTGCTGGTTCCTGGCAATACGCTTCTTTCTTCTTACGATCAAAAGGCGCTCGGCTTGGTTCACATCCTTGAGCTGCCTTATCGCTATAGCGTCCTCAATGTCCAGCTCTTTCTGAGCCAGGGACGCCTGTATGTTTTGTTCGAGGTACTGCTTCTCAATCTCCTCCATCTCCTTAACGACCGTAACCCCGAAGTTGTACATCGGGAGGTCGGAGAAGGTGTTTAGCATAGAAACGTTCTCCTTACCTATCGCGTTCTCATACGCCCTGTACAGAATGCTGCCCCTGGGAATCACTTGAAGGCACTTGACGATGTCAGAGCAAACCTTCTTGAACAGAACCATAGACGAGTTGGTGATGTCGTAGATGGCGTTGTTTCCAGCCGCGATGGCCTGCTGCCTAACCCCCACGAGTTGATCGCCTTTCGGAGTAGAGGCGTCCATGGCCTCGTTGATTCCCGTAGCGTCCCTGATCAGCCTCAGATAGTGATTGTAGAGGTTGATGAACTCGTTGATGTTCCGTATGTTGTTACCGATTTCCCTGATGGGAGGGTTCTGGAAACCGCCTTCGGGATTCTTGCTGCGGTAGTAGAAGACACCCGTTTGCTCGTAGATGTCGTGGAGTTCGAGAGGTTGGAGCTCACCGCCTTTACCGAGCTGAACGTTCTCCAAACCTTCGATATCAATGATGATGCCATCGGGCTTTGCTTTTGCGATTGCCTGCTGAATCTTTAGGTGTGTAAGCTGCAACTGGTCTGCGAAACCAATGCAGCTATCTACCATGGATTTCGGAATGTTTCCGTCAAGATTAGTAGCAACGACAGAGTAAGAAAGGTTAGTACGACTAAGGTCATGAGCGTTCTTAGGTACGTTCTTTTTCACCCCGTAGTTAAAAAGCTTGTCACAGCCCATTATGTACGAGCCACCATAGACAGCCACGTTCGGCATCTTCGTTACAGACCTCTTGTACACAGAGTTGCTTGGAGCCTTGTAGTTTTCTCCTTTCTGGTAGAACCCAACGTTCCCGTACTTGCTTTGCTTCTCCTCGAAGACCATCATGTCTACGGACAGGAACTCAAAGTCCAAGACGTCGACCATGTATTGGTCATACTCGTTTCTTCCCTTGCTGTCGTTCAGGTAGGCACGCATAGCTGTGGTGTCGTACTGATACCTTTTGGCTACGGTCTTGGCAATCTTCTCGTACTCATCGTCAGTAAACTGATCCCCAGCAACCCTGCGAAGCTCCTGCAGAGAGATTCTTTTGACGTGACCAGCGTACACGATGTCTCCGAAGTTAGGGTCTTCAGTGTAGCTGTGAACGAAGTTTTTAGGGTCTACGTAGTCTACCTTGATCCCATAGTTGGGGTCATTGCTCCTTTTGGTGACCGCCATACCCAGGGTGGTGATGTCGTTGACGCACCTCCTGTAAGTAGAGTCGTTAAAATCGTTCCACTTCAAGGTCATATTGGTAGCAACCTGAGCAGCAACCTCTGAGGCGGACTTTATATTGGTTTCCAGGAAGATCTCAGCCTCCTCAAGTGTTTCAGGTATGTCCTGACCTTGAGCCAAGTCCACCCCTACCTTGTCTTTAATCTGAGAAATCTTGTCCTTGTTCTGGACAAGCATCTTCACCTTCCTTCTCTCCGCATCCTTCTCAGAAGCTGAAAGAGGGTCGACAGCCTCCAGGTTTGGGTACGGCTCGCTTGACAGTATCTTGTTTACCACGATCCTGACAAACTTCGGCAGGATAGGAACAGGAGTAAAGTCAAGGTTCAAGAAACTCCCGTCATTATTCGACGGGTCCAAGCTGTTCAGCAACTGCCTGTAAATGCTTGTGTCTTGAGTTCCGTTGGCGTAAGCTCTGTTTCTTTCGAAAGTCCTTGACCTCTTCTTGTACAGAGAATTATCACGTTCTACGGCGCCCCACTGCGAGGAAATGGCCTTCGCGTATGACAGACCGTATTCCTTGCCTTCCTTTTCCGCTTTGTTTGCCAGCGGATTTGGAAAGCCTACAGTGTTCTTCCCTTGCTTACCGTACATCTAACGGCAAATATAACAAACTTAGCGGTGCCATTCTTTTGGCTTTACCTTCCTAACAAACCTCTTTCCTTCGAAGTTTGAGGTCTTTCTTTCCTGCTTAACTTTTTGAGCCGCCAGCAGGGCAAGTCCCGAACTAATAGTAAGGTCATACTTTGTCCTATTGCTAATCTTGTATCCTATCCAATCCTCAAGAGTTCTGTTGAAATACATGTTGCCAAAATCTGCAGTCTCTGGCTTCACACCAACATGATTGTGGATGTACGCTTCTATCGCGTGCGCGTGGGCCTGGATTACATCAACAGAGTTTGACGGTATCCCCTTTGTCTTGACCTTTATGTTAGACCCTGGGGGTGTGAGGTGCTTGGGTCGGTCCAATACGTATCCGTCCCAACCTCTCTTCTCAAAATGCCTTACGATACCATACTTGTTGTTCTCGATGAGTAGAGGGTATCCGTAGAAAACAGAAGCCATAAGAACGTCTTCGTAAAATATACTGGCTAGATCTGGTCTGGACGCATACTCAAGCACAAACATGTTGCTTGGGGTCTTGTCGTCCATGTTGAACTTGTTGTACAGGTGAAGGGCCCCCTTGGATCCCCTGCCATCAACGGTTTCATCCAGGTCGTAAGAGTCGACTCCCCCGCACCCATACTGAGGGAACGGAGCCACCTTCTTACCTCTTTCTTCGTGTATTACGTTTCGTCTATCCTTGGGGGGCATCCAGCTAACATGAAATCTACCCTTTGGGTCTGGAGAGAACACAACCTCCTTGTCCTTTACCTTCCAGATAAAGTTGCCTGTCACGACTGGGTTAGGATACATATTACTGTTCCAGTCTATCTGCTGATAGATCTTACCGATGTTGAATATGCTCCCCTCGATGCTATCTCTAAAAGCCTCATCCTCGGTAAGAGGGAACTGTCTTATGATTTCGTTTAGCTCTGATGGGTCGTGCTTGAGGCTGTCCCTCTCGTTTTTTAAGTACGTTTTACTTCCCTGGTCAATGTCTTCTCCGTCTATTCCCTTTACTGGAGTATCAGGATCATCCACAACAGGGTTACCGTACTGATCAAAAAACCCTTCAAGAGCGTGATCAGCAGGTATAAAAATACGGTAAAGGCCGCTCCTGGTCCTTCCGTTGGCATTCCTTTCAGTAGGGTCTGAATCCTCCCAGAGGTTTTTGTACTCTTCGCCACCTTTATCCATGGGGTTCACTGTAGAACCCACCATTGCTTTTCCTACAACTTTCTTACCAACGATGAGACAAGTTCGCTCAATCCTCCACGCTTCTCTGATGTCGACTGGCTTCTCCCACTTTCCAGCCTCGTCGAGGTAGAGCATGTGTAGCTTCTCTCCGTCATAGGCGTTGTTGGTGGTGTTTTTCCAGTTGATGATGGTGTTGAGGGCGTCACCCTTTTGTGACGTCTTATTTTTCTTGGTGATTCGTTTCGATGGTTCCCGAAAAGCGAGTTCCATACGTGGGTTCGTCGTTCCATCCTGTATAGGTTTAAAGAAGAATGGGTAGCTCCGAAACATCGGGATTACCTTCTTCATGAATATGTTCTCCTGCGAGTCCTTACCAGTTTTGGACTGGATTCCCAGGAGCTTGTCTTTTACCTGCGTAGCCTCGTCAACAAGTACAGAGGCACAGATATTAGTATAGCCAGAGCGGCGACACTTAGTATATAGCTGACCGATACAACGGCTATCAGCCTCGCACGCAGCCATGTGGAGAAAGATCTCACGCTGAAACGCAAGATACGACGGATATCCGATATCAATTTTGCTCCATTGGAGAAACATGTAATGTCTTCCCGTAATGTACGTAGGCACACCATTATTGTAAAACCAAACACCGTTACGCCTGCGCTCAAACTCCTGCTCGATGAAAGGAGAAAAGGCTCTCCGAAACTCGGCTGGCTTCTCGAACCACTCATCCATACTTCTAACCCGCGACAATTCTTGTGGCACATCGGTGCGCTTCCACATCTGCATTCTTTTAGGCAGGTCGTGGAAGAGGATGTCTGATTTTTTTGGAACTTTCGGAAGAGCAATGTCAAGACCGTGGAGCGAAACAACCTCGCCTTGCTCATCTGAACTGTCCAACCGAATAACGTCATCGGACCTGTCCATATCGGTTACTTTTGAATGAGGGCATACCAACCCTTTTTTCAGCCAGCTCCATGTACTTTCCGCAATCGCATTTTACATCATGCTGAACCTTTCCGTCTATTACCTTGATGGACACCCCACCTTTGTGATCTACGGTCTTACCGCATTCGCATTTATACTTAGACATTTAATTGATTGTTTTGCAGGACGAAAATACAGGGAACTCAGTTAAATCTCTGTATCCACCCTTTTCTTGTTGATCCTCCTTGTGTTTTGGGTAGTTCTGCATTAGACACAAACCCTGAGCCGCTTCCTGTGGGGTCATATACATATTCCACCCAAGCTGATTTACTGAATCCTCCTTGTAAAACTTTTCGCTTCTCCCCTCATACCTAGCTTTTTTAAACCACTCATAAGCTTCTTTATTGTCGGTTAGTATAGCCCCTCCTTTACCTATGTTTAGGTGCTTTTTCATGTGAAACGAGAGACACATAAATGATCCTGGTATGTACATGTTTGACGTTAGCCTTTTTGCTGAGTCGTAAATCTCATATGGCTCCAGCTTGTAAATCCCCTCCCAGTGATTCGCCATTTCTCTCTTATCAAATCTTACGGACCCTCCAGCATGCATGACGCTCATAGGTACCGACAAATACGTTTTTGACGGTATAGTTACTTCTTCTACATTCAAATACTTACAACACAAAAACAATGCGTTTGTGCAGCTATCAACCGTAACCACATAAGGCGCTCCTGTATAATCAGAAAGCTCCTCCTCAAACATCTTGACAATTTTGTATGGGTTATGCCTCATGTATCTTAATTATGTATTCGGATCCATTAACCACCACTCTTGCTGGGTACCTTTCGTTGTCTGATATCCTAAGCAGATTGAAGTTTTCTAGAATAGATTTTTGAGGGTCTAAGTAACAGTGCTCCTTCTTTCTTCTGGGGTAAAACGAAGATTCCCCAGACTGCGGAACTCCCTTCATGGGGAAGTTCTTTATGTAATCAAGAGCCATTCTCAAGGTTACATCGCCTTGCTCTTGCTTCATGTTGTCGTTTAGCTCCGACCCATTAAGATAAATAGTATCAGTAATGTACACGTCACCAGAGTCTACTTCTTCGGCAGCTTCAAACAAGCTTACTGGTATTTCATTTTTACCCTCAAGAACTTGCCATGCAAGAGGAGACCATCCTTTCCCGTGGGGCAGTCTGCTTGGGTGAACAACCACACAAGATTTGTACATGTCGAGGTGATTCTTCTTTAAGATCTTTTCGCAGGAAAGAATGAGCATTATGTCACCTCCTTTTATGTCTGAAGAGCTATATATGTGATCTACGTCATGATCGTCTATTTGAGCCTTTAGCTTTTCAACCCAAGGCATAATCCAGCTTGAGGGGTTGTCAGTTAGAATCGTTATTTTCATAATAGCTCCTTTTTAGCCAATCATCCGTATCGTCGAGTGCTTCTATTGCAGAGTAACAAATCTCTAGGGGTATCGTACCTATTTTAGATTCCTCTTTTTTAAGCTTTTCGATGAGGTCATTGACGTCTGTGTAGTCTTCTGTGAACCCAAATCCCAGATCTGAGTGGCCTTGCGTAAACGTTCTTCTCCCCATGTGTGCCATCTCCCACATGGTTGTACTACCACCAGTTGGATTTGGTTTTACGTATGCAAAGCACTTAGAGTAAAAGTTGTTTTTCAGGTCCTCTTCACTTTGTCGTTCTGTCCATATTACCCTTCTTCCAAACTCCTTAATTAAGGGCTCTACAATACTCTCCCATCCGTAATGTTTCGGCCTGGAACTGATAAAACCTTTGTATACATATATGCAGTCACCAAGCTTGTTTGGCTTATATCTTGAGTAACTCTTAAATGGAGTTACATGATTAAACACCTTTACTCCTTTCGACTCTAGGTTTTTTCTGTAGGGTCCATACGATACGTGAAAGGCTTTAGGGTCGTCTTTCCATAAGTGTCCGTAGTAGTTTATGTCATTACCCATAAAGACGATTATCTTTTCGCCCTTGTGTCCGTTAACTCTGTCTATGTCTGACTGATCGTAGACACCAAAAAACACTGCGGGTTTATTTGTGTCAGAGTACTTGTCGAATGACCACCTTTTGAATATTCCTTCTCTGAAGGGCCAAACTCCATTTGACACATATGCCTGATTGAAATCTCTCATTTTATTTAATTGTACCCCCGCCAGGGTTCGAACCTGGGACCCACAGCTTAGAAGGCTGTTGCTCTATCCAACTGAGCTACGAGGGCTGGTTGGGGCGGAGGGGATCGAACCCTCGACCTTCTGTGTATAAGACAGACGCTCTAACCAACTGAACTACGCCCCAGTTTGGTCAACCCCATAAACGTAGGGGGCCGCCGTGTCGATTTCTCAACCTTTACTTGCTCTCTTCTTCGGTCTATTGTTTGCTCTATTCAGAGCAGACTTGACAAACCTTCGTATTCGTCCGCCTTCGTGAGCCGCATCCAGGTTATCCCCGTTACCATACGTCCCCTTCTTTCGGTTATACCTATTGAGTTCAGCTCTATACTTTTTCGCCGATTTCGACTTCCCGTACTTTTTGTACTCTTTGTCATAGTCTCTAGTCTTCGTATTCGCCATTCCACTCGTCGTTAAAATATACGTGATCTGTCGTAGACGAAGATACCCAATTAAAGTGCTTGCTTGTCAGCGTATGATCACTTGCTGAACTTCTCTGCAAACCCTCCTGAGTAGTCTTTTTCTTCTTGGACCTCTCCATTTTCTTGTAGCTCTTTTACCATCTGCTCTAAGGACTGACGCTCTCTGATAAGTTCCTTGCAGTCCACAGCGGTTTGTTTTACAGATTGAAGTTCGGCCTTTCTTGCGGAACCATTAACGTCTTGGTCTACTGGCTTTTTCACTTCTTCAATCATGTTGTCAATAGCTATTGCCATAGCGTCCATGAGCTTTACTGCGGCTGTCAGCGTGTTGAATTTATTTTTTTTCATCTAGCATAGCTTCAATTTTTTCTCTAACCTGCTTTGACCTTACCTCAACACTGTGATGCTTTTCAACTATGGATCTTAGTTCTTTCTGAATCTTTATGTCTGGCTCAAAGCTACTTACTATGTCCTTGAGCTCATCAATGCTGTCAAAGTATGTAATTAACTCATCAGGAAAAAAGTAGTCCATCTTAGATGTTCTGTTCGATATAATTTGAGATCCGCAAGAAGCAATTTCAAGCGCCTTGGATCTTACTTGGGGTACTCTTGGGCTATCCGTGTGTATGACTCCACCAGCCTTAGACATTACGTCCCTGTAATTGTCTCCAGTTAGATAAGTTGCTTTCTGAACCTCCCTATCTATTCTGACCCTTAGCGGGTAGTGATTGTTTACCGTGCAGTTAAAAGCAACACCAGAGCCTCCAAAGTTGGGTTTATAGTAGTTTACATCGACGTGCCAGGGAAGCCACATACTATCTGTGTTTGGCTTGTTTCCTTCGTAGTCAACATCCCTGTACAGTATTAAATCAATATCACTGTATACACCTTCGCTAAATCTGTGGTAACAGCTGTCGTTGTCGAATAAAACAGTTTTGGCCTTACTTCTTTTTACTGCATTGAGTACGGATGGAAACATCTTCATCCTGATTATGGGTGCCATAAATATGACATCAAAGCAATCTAGGTTTAGGTGTCCCTCCTGTATCTCTTTTTCGGCCTGATGAAGATACATGTCCTTCCCTTGTATACAGCTGTCCCAAACATCGTAGTTTGTTTTATAGCTGTATCTAGTGTAGTTGTCTACTACATGGCTAAGCTTTAGTACTTTCATTAAAGTCTATATAGGAGTTCTGTGATCGCGACTCTGTAGTATTCTTTGCCCTCGATCTTAATTCTATAGTCTCTGTTCTTTTTGAAGCCAACCACATCGCCATCGGAGACTCCGAGGTCATGAAGCTCTTTGGATGGAAAGGATACCACACCTGTAGTTACTGGAGTTTCTTTCAGTTTTACGACTTCGATCTCAGACTCAACAGGTCCTTCGCGATCTTCTTGATCAGGCTCCAGTAGACACCAACCCTTAATCGCGTTGACCTCCCCTGTTTTCTTGCTCTTGTATGCGATCGCTTGGTTATGTGCAGCACTGTACGGGTTATAGATAACCATGTACCACTTGTCCAGCTCGCTAATCGGCATCCCACCGTTGAGCACCACATGATGATGAAAATATAGTGTATCTCCAACCTCAACAGGAGTGTCCATTTTTTCTGGGACAGCCAGGACTTCGCCTTCTGTAGTTCTGTGATCAAACTCATTGAACTTGGTGTCTATGTACAGCTCCAGACCGCTGTCGGTCTTCATTTTGTCGTTGGTGGTGCTGTCTATTTTTACGATAAAGTTTAGGGGTGATTTCATTATATTAGAAGTCTAGATCAAACTCAAGTATACATGGCATCTCATCAATCGCCTTCCACAGCACAATGCCCTCTTCATCTCCTATGTACACTAGGTATCTGCTTTTGCCGTACTTGTGGAGATGCTCGTTGTCAGGGATAATGGCTGACACATTTTTGTCGCCAGCCCTCATGCCGACAAAATAAGCCATGCCGTTCTTCGGGTCTTTCCCGATAACGATCTTTCTTATCAATCCGTTCATTAGTTCAGGGATATTCCAAGGTCGCCGAGTAAGGCGTCCAGATCGTCGTCTGGATCTTGGAATTGCTGATCCATGATGTCTTTCACCATCTCCAGCTCCAGCTTGCTGTCCAGGTTGTAACTAAACACGCTTTTAAGCTGCACTTCATCACCCTCTTGATAATCCTTGTCAAGCTCAAGATCGATGAGTCCTAGCATAAGAGCTGACATCACCCTATCTTCGTAGTGATACTTTCTGATTAGCTCTTCAATTTGAATGATCAAAGAGTAAGCCTCTGAAATGAATTCCTTGTCCTTGGAGGTCATACATCAAAGATAGAGATAAATGCCTAGATCAAGAGTCTCCAAAAAACGTATGTTTAGGGACTTCTCGTTTCTGAAAGAGGGGTACGTAGCAAACAACCAGCTGAAGAACCTGCACTCAGTGCGCCTGTCTTTTTGCGACAACAACGACATATCATGGAGTCACCTTGAGTTTTTGATTTGGACATACGACCTTGAGTTTTTTACCATCTCGTATGCGTCTCAAGAGTACGGGATGAATCACGACAACCTAGCCAACAGAGTCATATATCCGCTGGTCAACGATGGACTGCTGTACAAGCACTTTGACAAGCTCACTCCCTCTCAGGAGATGGACGACCACTTGTTCAGAGAGGAGACGAAGTATAATTACAGGGTTAGATACGCTCTAACTCAGAAAGGTCGGCTCCTGGTTCAACGATTTTATCGCAGCTTGGATTGAAGTAACCTAAATCAAGAAGCTTTAGCTCTTCGTACTCTTCAACGAGCTCACTTCTGTCTTTGTATGCTGGGTATATTTTATCTCTTTTGTTTATATACGACTCATACGAGTGAATGTCCGTACCGTCTTTCACGTCGAAACAGTCGTTCTCTTCTGAGCTTATGGCTTTAATTATGCTTTCATTCCACCTCGACGTCATTGCTTCATTGACTTTTCCGTCAAAATTGAATTTTTGATCATGATGGTATACGGACCTAAAATTTACACTTTGAGATAGCGAGTAGTTAAGATAGAATTGACCAGAGTTGCACAGATGTATTTTCTGTCTAGTCTTAAACACGCAGGTTTTTTGATCTTCAGGGTTTGAAGACATTACGCAAAATCTATTGGTTCCAAAAGAAGCTTCTTTCGGTCCATGCATAACATCAATGCACTTATTCCAGTAGCTTTCTGAATTAAAGTTGTTGCTGTCTACCTTGCATATGTAGTCCGTCTCTTTTAGAAGAGCATGCTGATATGCATGAGAGAACTTTCTTGACAGCGGTTTATTGGGTATGTCTACGTGACCCAACCCTAGCTTCTCAGCATACTCCTTTTGCTTCGGTTCACAGGAAGCGCAGCCCACGACAAAGCCTTGAGCCTTATGCCCAGCCTCATTGAACATCTTAATCACTTTAGCCATGTGCCACATAGACATCCTCGTTACTTGAGGACGTTTGTGATACAACATAAAGAAGCATACAGACCTATTGATCTTCTCCATTACCAAGGTGAGTATACAGTTGTGTGAGACCTTCTTGTGGCCCTCAATACCCTCCCTCTATTTTCAGTGGGGGAGTTGTAACTGACATGAACCCATGCGGGGTTGGAGTCATCACCGAGTTCCCATATAAGCTGATCAAAGTCCAAGCAGTCTTTGATGTAGTGAAATATCTCCGCATTGGTTACCCTGCCGAAGACATCAGCATCCAGGTCAAGAGCACGGCCTTGACAATGCTGAGAAGTGCGACTACCACCGATGGCGGTATTGAGCTTTTTCGATCTATACCCCGAAGAGATGTAGATCGGGACGCCAAAGTGATCTCTGATAGGTTGAAAGACATTTTCAGCTATCTGCTTGAGGTTCGCTATTTCCTTTTCCCCAGGGGTGTTGTCGATTCCCTTTCGGGAGGCTGTTATGCTTTTTGTGCATTCCTTTAGGCTGAGATTTTGGGACAGTTTCATTCCTCTTCTTATTGAAGTCTTTTAATTTCATTCGTGGGTTAAAGTAACCCTTACTCCCCATTATCTACGACGAACGCCGCGACCCTTGAGAATATCTGCAAAGGTAACCTTTCCGTCTCCAGTCAGGTCTGGGAACTTGCCTCCCTTTCGGTATATCTTACCTCCCATCCCCATCTTCCTGCTCCTGTCAGCAAGCTTCTGCATGAGGTCTTCCATCGGGGACGCTCCAGGACCACCGAGGTCTTTCCCCATCTCAGCACCCTCTTCTCTTCCGCGCATGGTCTCCTCAAACTGAGGGCTCTGCATAGACCCTTCTTTCACGGATTCGTCAAGCATGAACTCCCCGTTCTCACCCTGTCTATAGGGGAACTGATCGTCAGGAAGGAACATGGTCCCGTCTGCATCTTGACCCTGGGCATACTCGTTCCAGTTCCCGTAGATCTTGATAGCACCAGGCTGGCTCTCCCATTCAGAGTCGGGGGCGTCATACATAGGTCCGTCACCCTCTGGGGTGTACCACACGAACTCCCGCATGCTTCCGTCAGGGGCTTGCTCCTGCCTTACGGTAGAAGCGTCCTGCCCCATCATCATTTCTTTGGGCATGTCTTTGTCGCGACGAGCTCCCTGGCCGCCCTGCTTCTGCTCCATCATTTGTCTGATCATGTCAGACATGGTACTATTCTGCATCATTAGGATCCTGCTCTTGGGTCAATACCTTTTGTTTTTCGGCGAACGCTAAAGTCCCTGCGCTCGACAGCCTTGTCTTTGAAGTTGAGCATACCAGCCTTCTTTCCTTTGCGGTTCGTGCGCTGCTTTTCTTTGGTTACCAGCCTAGACGCTTGGTTTCCCCCATACACGGTCTTACGAGTGGAACGAACGCCGTCCTCATTGTTCTTGGTCTTGATAACGGTTCGGTTTCCAATCGTCCTTTCCTTGGACTTCTCGTTGGACTTGTTCTTTTTTACTGGTCTCATGCCTTTTTCAGTTTTCCAGACTTCACGTCACGCTTGAAGTTGCGGTCTCCGACACGCTTGGCCTTGGCGGCAGCTCTAGCTGCTACTCTGTCTTGCTTTTTCTCTCTTCGGACGTCCTTTTTGTCTGCGCCTTGAGAGACAACCTTACCGCCTTTCTTGTAGCTCTTTACGGCTTTCACCTTACCGCCCATTCCCATTTTAGCGGCCCCTTTTCTTTTTTCCTTGGCAACCTCTCCGCTCTTTTTCGTTACGGTTTTTGATTTTCCAGAGGCTGTCCTGGTGGTTTCGACCGTGCGACCGAATCTCTTTTTCGTTTTAGCCGTTCCAGACTTTCCTTCCCCAAAAGCGTTCGACACAAAGCTTTTCTCTTTATTCTGTCCGAGAATACCCCCAGTCTTAGTCTTACCGCTTGCGTCCTTCGTCTTCATCCTCTTAGACGTTGGGTTAGCGGGGTTGTTTCTCATTTGTTCAGCGCGTCTTTTGATAGCGCCGCCCAATTTGTAGTGCTTTCCTGGCATGATTAGGCCTTTTTGCGATCAGAAATGATCATGTTAATGAGTGCGTCCAACCAACCGAAGACCTTGTTGTCGTCTTCCGTAGGGGTGATGTTCACGATGATTTTAATGAATGCGAGCAAACCGATAGCCAGCTCACCAATATTCGTGACGATAAAGCTCCAAACGGCGCTGCCTTCCTCGACAGCGTCCATGACCACTTCTGGGTCTGCCACCACGGCGGTGACGGTATCGATCACGGCGGGGATGGTATCAATAAGGGTAGTATCCATATAGCAAATATAGCTATTATCGACTTTGTATTACAGATACGTTTCTTATGTAAATAATGTCTCCGTTTGCTGGTCTACTTCCAGCAGAGTTGAATGCAAGAGCGAACGAACGATTTGCATTTGACGTCCCGCTGTTTTGAGTTATATCATCGAACGTATGAGTAACGGTTCTCCATGTGTCGTCTGCCGTTCCGCTAATACCTTGCCTTCTGGAAGAGTGAAAACCTCCAAGCCTGACCTGAAACGTAAAGTCGTTTGAATTAACGGGTGCCACGTCTGCAAACCTAACCTCAAATTCTACAGAAACAGAGTCACCAATCTTCCAGCCCGCTGCATCAGCGGTGCCGTCCCTTTCTAAATAAAACGTGCCAGCAGGTTCGCTCGTCAGTGTCATGCTTAGGCAGTCATCTTTTCCTCCAATATTGTCTACGTTGAAGTTAATTGTAGGCTCTGTACTACCATAACTACCATCTGAGTCAAAGCCGTCAGCATCAGCAGTAAAGTCTGAGTAATAGCTCATTACTGCAGCAGGCTGACCTGCAGCAGATCCAGTTTTTCCCGTGCTCGTATTTATTGATGTTCCTAGCCCTAGCATTACCTTCTTCCTTGTAAAAGTCTGGCAACAACCAAACCAGTTAGTACGTCTTTTTGCTTGCTTGACTTTGTGCTGTCAGCGGGGGGTATATGAGGGGAGGGCTCTGGCGCCCTGGGAATGATAAGCGGTTCCTCCTTCCCCTTCATCATCTCAGCTAATTTCTGAGCGAGAATGATAAGAGGGCTTCCCCCAGTAATCCTGCCTCCTGGACTTGTGTTTTTCATTGCTTCAGATATTTTTCTATCAGTTGGAATAGTTCGTAAGCCCTGGGGTTGTACCCCTGCATATCCTGTCTTTCTCTTGGGTTGTATCGTGCCCTTTCGAAGTCCTCGTCACTCCCCTCGAACAAAAGGTTGCGAAGCTTACCGTCTATGTAGTTCTGGCGGTACCGATCGTACCCGTCACCAGCATACCCGTCCTTTTTGTCTTGGGTGTACCAGTATTTAATCTCCCCCTCGTCCAGGCTGTCCCCAAACTCCCGCAGCATAGCACTGAAGGTGGGGTCAACGTCCCCCATGCCATGAAGCAGGTCCAAGGCGACAGACTGAGAATCATTAGTGTCGGGGTTTACCAGCACCGTGTGCCTTCCTTTGGGTGACGGCCTGTCTACCACGCTGCCAGAAGGGTATGTGATCGCCCCCTGTTCAGGACCGTAGTACTCGATGTCCCCTATGCCAGTCAGATCTCTGGTAAACTCCCTGTCTGGGACAACGCTGATATCCCCAAGGTTTCTCAGGGCAGGAAACCTCTGCATAGCTTCACTTAAAAGACGGTCCCCCACCTCTTGATTAGATGGCATCTTCTCCAACCTACCTAGCAGGCTACTTACTTTACCGCCTTTGACAGCTCTCATTTTCTTCCTGCGTACCCCCTGGCCTTTTGCTTGACCAGATTCTTATACTTATGAGGCTTGTGAGTGTTCTTTCTCGCTACAGCCAGGAGAGCCCTCATAGCTCCCATGTTCGGGGGCTCGATCCCCTTGCTCTTGTGCTTCCCGCTCTCCAACTCCTTGAGGAGCTGCTTCACACGGGGTCCTTTCTTGGCTCTCATGACGCAAATATAACAAGATAGTCCTTGCGCCTGTACAGCAAAACAGCTTCGTGACTTTCGTCCAACTAAAAAAACCTTTTGGGAAGCTTATCGCAACTCGGATGTCCATCATCGCGCTGAGCTGCTTGGCGAAGTTACAGGTAATTTCTGACATATGCAAGTCTTGAAGCAGATTCTAACGCATCCAAGCTAATTTGTTGTGTTAGAACAGAGTACCCGCTTAGAAAATGGGGTGAGTTATACAGATCCTGGGGATTCACACATATAGCAACACACGCACACGTACACCCGAAACGCATCCGCAGACCCCGACCCTACGCATAATGCACACAGTCGGCAAAACATTCAGCATTCTGCCGTAAACTGCTCTGGTTCAGCTTGTTAGACTGGTCTGGTTCAAGGACCGCTTGAGGCTTCACCCTCTGCTTACGCAGAGACTCCGAGGGGACAACCACACCCCCTAAGCTTTGCTTACCTCCTTGACCTCCAAGCCGATTGGACACTCAGCTTCACGGAACCCTGCAGTTCGGCAGGCATAATACACTCGGAACCATGCCGTTCCATGCAGGAAGCTCCGCTTCGCGAGGAGCCTTCTGAACCTGTCCATTTTGCCCTCCAAACACCCTCTCAGCTCAGGGTCGAATCAGGGCCTCCTGTGTGTGTGTATGCATGACGTCCGTGTAGCGCCAATCTTCAGCGCCTGTTTCCACGTGCATAATGCGGGCGCCGAAATCGTGCAAGAAGATTCTCCCCCTCCAAATTTGCGATTTATCGAAAGCTTTCCATTACCTTTGTGGTCCTCAGCAACGCCGCTTGAGGTTCAAACACTCTCCCGTCATGAACATGACATACACCCTTTCTGCAGAGCAGAAGTCCTGCATCACCCTCCAAGGCCGTAAGGCCGCTAACAAGGCTCTTTGGGCCGCTGAGAAGGCCGACCGCCGCACCCTGTCTGTGTGGGAGGCTAAGAAGCCTCGTAAGGCGAAGAAGGTCGCCAAGAAAGCCGAAAAGCTCAAGGCGGCCTCCATCCAAGCGGTCTACGACTCCGTGTCACAGACACACGGCAAGACCAAGGTCTTGGTGCTTCCTGCCAAGCCTGAGATGTCCAAGGCTCAGTCGGTCTCCGCAAAGCGGCTCAAGCGGAAGGCCCGCAAAGGTCCGAAGGACAGCAACGGCAAGTTGGAGGCCAAGGCTCAGCGAGAGTCCATCGCCAACACACAGAAGCGTGCCGCGAAGACCGCACCCAAGGTTGATGTGGTCTGGGACGAGGCCACCAACCGCCGAAAGGAGGTCGAGGTCGAGGTGAAGAACCCGACCAAGGCTCACGTCATCCGCAAAACCTGGTGCGACTTCTCCGAAGTTCCTGCAGGGTTGGAGCTGGAAGATGCTGTTCGGTGGGCCGCTCTGCAGGACGGCTACGGCCAAGCCGCTGACGAGGTGTCCTTGGACGATTGCCTCTGACACACAGACAAGCGCACATGGTGCTTGGGGTGGTTCGATTCCACCCTGCGCTCAAATACACAGACACATGACAGACACACGTACACCGCTCCAAAAGGAGCTTCAGGCTCAGCTCTACAACTGCAAGGACTGGGAGTCCATCAACACCTTCGTGGTGATGCACTTCCCCCTCAAGCCCATGACACACACACTCACGGCGCTGAACGCCATGCCCATGGACACTGACCACATCGATTGGCAGGCCGTGGTTGATGCCTGCATCCGCAAGTTCCTCTGACACACACACACACACAAGATCGACCACACATGACAGACGTGACTCACATCCTCGACGAGAGCGGCCCCTACGCCGCCACCATCCTCAACGCCGCTGACTACCTCAACGCACAAGTGGCTGTGTTCAGGGACAGACACGGGAAGCTCTGCCCCGTGTTCAAGCTCCCCTGCGGTATGTGCCAAGTGTACACAGACGCTGAGGTGCAGGACATGGCGCAGAAGCAATCGGTGTTCAGGGCAATCTACCCTAAAGGGTAAGAAATTAGATTTGGAAATGTGGAATCGATGTGCTTAACTTAGCGGTCCGATTCGGCACCAACCCAATCAAACATTCGAACACTCACACACATGAAGACTTCTCAGCTCCCCGACAACGCGGCTCTCATCGAACAGGCCAAGCAGGTGATTCGCTACATCCCTGACACGCAGTTCATGGCAACCTACGACAACTTCATCACCTTCAAGCAGGATGGCGAAGTGTACGCCCTTGCCCTGTGGGACATCCCCAACTTCGTGGAGGTGTGGCGAGACGCCTTGCCTGTGTGACACACAACCATTACGTCCCATCGGAGGCGGCATCCGATAGCAGAGGGAGGACGCTCCTAACTGCGAGACAGGCAGAACCTGTCCAGACACACACAGGGTGGATGTGACCATCATAGGCGAGCCGTGTTGAGGCAACCCTATCTGCGACCATCGGAGGTTCGATTCCTCCTGTGTCTCTCACCTTCAAACACTCACACACATGAAGACCTTTCAATACCCCCACTTCAGCCTCATCGCTGAGTCCTATGGCCGCACCCTTGCTGACGGCGGTGACACCATCCTGCTCACACCAGGCCACACACGCTTCGCCTTCCCTGCGGGGCGGCTCAACTACGATGGCCTCCCGACCGACCCATGGCGTCCCTGTTGGGGTCACGCAGTCGGTGGCTGTGTGCCTGAACTCCGCATCCCCATGACGGAGTGGGATGAAGGCTCAAAGGAGTGGGTCACCCACCACCCACAGGTCCTGTTCAAGCAGTTCAAGCGGGCTTTCGAGAAGACTTGGGCCGCCGCCTACGAACACGGATGGATGCCTGACCGCCCCCTGTGTGTCGGCACATGGGTGGATGGCGAGGATATCGTCTTCGACGTGACCACCCTTGTGGATGACCAATCCGAGGCCCTGCGGCTCGCTTCCGAGCGCGGAGAGAAGGCCATCTACAGCATCGACAACAGCAAAGAAATCATCAACCCTGACTACACCTTCGCATGACCAAACACGAATTCCTCGGCATCTGCACGGAGTGCGAAGTTGACCCGAACCTCGTGGTCGAGGTCCCCGAAGTGGTGGACCTGCTCAAGCGAGACTACGGCAACGCCAAGATTGAGAACCAACTCCTCCTGCACACACTCATCCACAAACACTTCTGAGACATGAACTACACAGACTACAAGCGCGACCTCGCTGTCCGCATCATCCGCAAGATTGACGGAGAGACCGACATCATCGCCCGAATCGGCAAGGCGATGCAAGCCCTCGACGAGTTCCTCCCCAAGGACGACAGCCCCCGCCGTGGACACACAGAGATAATCGATCTGGCCTGTGTGTACGAGGTCGACGAATGCCCCGACTGCAAGTCTCAAGACGTTGAATACACTGACGTTCACCCCTTCTGCCCTGAGTGCGGATACAGCTTCAACTGACACAGACATGGACAAGTACACAATCATGGCCCTCAACCGAGCTGGAAACTGGGTCAACCTCGACAAGTGCGACTCTCTGGCCGAGGCGGTCAGGCTCAAGAACGAATGGCGCACCACTCGTGGACTCGCATACACAGACTACGGAATCAAATTCCCTTGACATGAACGATACATACAAGCTCGTCCTGTGGCCCGAATCACAGACATACATGGATGAGCCGTGGTTCGACGACCACGCAATCCTCGCAGACTCCGAGCAACTCGGTGAATCTCAAGCCTACTTCATCCCAATCGAATACACACAAACATGACGCAAGACGAAATCCAGAAAGTGCAACAGGCACTCATGCTGGCGGAGATGTTCTTCATCGCCACCCCCATTGACACCATCGAGAAGATGGGGAACCCGCTCGGCAAGGTGCTGAGTGAGGCTGTTGGTATCACCCTCAAGTACACGGACTGATGTACACGCTCATCGGCTATGCCCCTGCCCGCTCCACCCGCCCAGGGTTGGAGGTCACCCTCTACACCTGCACCCACAGAAGTGGATGCGAACGGGCGGCGGAGTTCTTCTCCCTGCACTACGACAACCTTGAAATCATTACCCCTAAAGGGGTAGCAAAATAAATTTGGTAGTAACGAACATTTGCCTTAACTTTGTCCACGGCAATTCAGCCAACGACATTCAAAACTCACACCCATGAAGACTAACCTTCGCACCGCCCCTCACTACTTCATCGTCGACTCCATCGGAGGCATGAACGAGGGCTACTCAGACACCACCTGCCGCCGCGTCGAGGACGTGGTGACTCCCGAACTCGGCAAGGCTCTTGTCGAGGAGTACATCGACCAATGGATTCACGACAAGCACGAGTACTACTCTGGCCTGTGTGAGGAGTTGGAGGTAGACCCCAAGGTCATCAGCGTCATCCACGACGAGTGTAAGTACGGCGGGTGGCACAGGGTCATGTTCGTACCTGACCAATTCGCTCCTGAACTTGCAGAGCATTTGGACTTCGAGTCTGCGTACACCCTCTTCATCCAAGTGTATGACGGGGTTATGCTCGGCGATGGTGTCGTGGTCTACGACCAGATGGACGACATGGTGACCACCATCACACACAAGTCCACCGCCATCCGCATGGCAGAGGAGACCATCAGCATCGACGTTGAGCGCATCAAGCAACGGCTGACCGACGAGCAGACAGACCCGAAGCTGTACACCTACTACACCCAGAGCCTTATCTACTGCTACGACTGCCTTGCAGATGTGGTGCGTGAACTTGAGTGGCCTACGGATGTCATGGTCGACATCGACGACACCTGCACCCACTACTTCCCTGTGCAGAAGTGTAAGCGCCTCGTGTGGCTGAACGGAAGCCGCATCCAAACCGAAACCGAATACGCATGACAAGCAGACAATTAGAGCAATACGTCCGTGACGTGGTGAACTCCATGGACATTGGCGACCTCATCCAGTACGCCAACGAGCGACTCTACGAATACTACAAGAACAACCTCGACCAAGCAATCGAGGAGGCAAAAGACTTTTACGGAGATGAATAAGTACACAGAAGCGGACGTGAACCGCACACACAAAGCCTCAGTCGAGGAACTCATCGACATCTGCCTCAACAACTGGAGGGAGGTGTCCGACCCGCTCGAAGCACGGACATGGTACGCCGTGGCCGCCAAACTTGAGAGCATCAAGGAGGCTGACTACTCCATGTATGACATGGAGCGGATCCTCGCAACCGCAAACATCAACGCACAAGAACAAGCACAATGAGAGCAACAACCTACGAGGTCTTCTGCGCGAAGACGAACACCACATACATCCGCACCGAGGCGGACCTGTTCGACGACCTGTTCGACATCCTCGACTACAACAGCGACAGCGGTAATTTCTGCAGGACACGCACCAGCCTGAAGGGTCGCTTCAACCAAGGGAGTATGGACGATGCCTACCTTGGTGAGGCTGTGGGTGTCCGTGAGATTCTCGCATGGGTACTCACACCAGGGTTCCACGCAGAGAACAACATGGCACAACGTGAACCTCTGGAGGATTTGCTCAAGCGCATCCAAGAGGAGGAGCGCAACCCTTGGCCGCTCACGAGCAAGATTAGCTATCCCTCCCTGTAAATCAGCAACTTAGAAAATAAATTTGGTAGTAACGAACATTTGATGTATCTTTGTCCACGACAATTCAAACCTCACACCACATGAAACAACCCTCATCCACCGAGGCGCACATCGCCGCCCTCGTCCGAGCCAAAGTCAACTCAGACATTGCCATCCACACCCACGTCTGCTTCATGAGCATGATGCGGGACTGGATTGACGAGATGGACCCATTCGTGAAGTGGCAGGACTACTCCCGTGCCGACCTCATGGACATCATGGAAGGCCTCATGGACATGTACGAACAGAAACTCTAAACACTCACAGACATGAATCGCAAACTCATTGCATACCTCGACGCAGTAGAAGGCTACGTCAACTCAATCGCTCGTGACATCCGCAACAACCACGTGAACTACGCCGTGGCTATGTACGACGAGGACGGACCATTCACCCGACTCATCCCACTCCCCACCCCGCAGACGGCAGGGACGGAGACACAGAAGCGCGACTACTCACTCATGAAAGCCCGCGAGATTGTGGAGGACATGAAGGAGTGGAACCCGCACCTGAACTACGAAACCTTTGGCAACCTGCCCAATGAATTTGAACAAGACCCTGCCTGATGGCAAGTACTTCAAGCAACCCGCTAATCGAGTACACAAAGACAAGTCCAAGTACACACGAAAGAAAAAGCACAAGAACAATGCTGAACGATAACACCAACACCCGCGCCTTCGCCGAGTCTCTTGGCCGCGCCATCTGCCACGGCATGAACATCGTCACCTGTGACGCTCTCCTCAACCCGCAGTCCTACGGCTTCTACTACTACGCCAATGACGCGGAGGCCACCGTCATCTCACCCACGGATCCTGAGGGTGCGTACTCGTACTGGGCTGGCGAACTGCGAGAAGCACAGGCTCTCGCCGAGCGCCACGACCAAGACCCTGCCACCTACGGCATCATGATGACCTACAACCATAATCGTGGGTGCATCTACCTGAACCTGGTCCGTGTCGAGTACATGAAGAGCCGCGCCTTGGACATGGCAGAGAACGACGAAGTGCAATGCCCGTCGAGCATTACGGAGTTCGGTCGCAACCAAGAGAACAAGCGCATCTACCTCGATGCCGAGGGTCGCACCCCTCAGCCACAGGATGAGGCGGGTCGTGCTGAGGAAGATGCCAACTTTGCTCATGAAGACGCTGAGGAGGCGGCGATGCTGTTCCAAGACCTCGGCTTCACATCCGAGAAGGGTACAGACCCTACGGAAAAAAAGGATTCGCTTGACGATTGGTTGGACGCCAACGTGAGTTTCGAGGGCTGACACCCTCATGATGCGAATGGTTGACCCCTGTGTGTCTGGGGGGTTGGAGGGTTCGAGTCCCTCCCGCATCACACCTGTTGCCTACGTGTCAGAAAGAGGGGCAACTCTTGTCAGGGGCTGACACCCCATGGATGAGCGGCGTGAGAGGTAACCCCCGACTGGACGTGTCCGACGAATGGGGTCAGGTCTGAATCTCCTCACATGGTAGGTGCCGAAGGTGCCAAACCTACCACCCCACCCCCATAGCTCAACGGATAGAGCATCGGTTTCCTAAACCGCAGATAGAGGTTCGATTCCTCTTGGGGGTACAAACATTCAAACACTCAAAGACATGAACTACTACGAAACATATAAGGAAGACCTGCTCACCAAGGAGCAACGCATGCAGTTTGAACGCATCATGGACGTGGTTGATGAGCATGACGAATCATTCCTTGGCGACATCTGGGACACACTCGATCATGACGTCACCGACACGCTCGAAGATGACGGCACGGAGATGAACAACTTTCGGGACGACCTCGTGAACTTCATCTTTGGATGGGTCATGGGAGAGAAAATGCCCGACATCAAAAACAAGTAAACACTCACAACCATGTACGATTTTGACTGGAAACAAGAGCGCATCGACGGAGTAGTCCGTGAGATTGAGCGCAAGAGCCTGCAAGAGATTGCAATGATTATCCTGACCGAACGCTTTCACAGGAGGGCGAAGGAGTATGAAGTCAACTGGCTGGACGAACTCGCCGATGCCCTACGTGACGGCGACAGCTTCAACGAGATGAAGTTATACGACGAACTCTACAAGGAGCCGAAGCAAGAACTCATCGAACGATACAAGAACCAATGATTAAAGAAGAACTGAACAACATCGACAACCCGCTCCCGAACGAGACGTTCACGGCGGCACAGGCTATCGAAGCGGTCAACCGACTGCTCTGGTCTGAGAACGTGGAGGACGACGACTTCGAGGACGCAAGGGTAATCAAGGCGTTCCTGGTGGGCACACTCCCGAACATCCCTGTCCCTGTCAAACACAGCAAAACAATCCCCGTTATGGAAACCACTATCGAAGGCGCACAAAAGCGCATCGCCAAGGCCATCGAAGATTACGCTGACCGATGCAAGTTTATCGGCGACCCGCGTGAGACAAACCCTGACCTCGAATACATCGGGGTCTTTCTCGACAGCGTGGGTGACGAGATGGCCGCCATCAGCTCCTCATGCAACTCCCTGCATGCCCGCTACGTCGAGGCCCTTGCCGCTATCGACGAGTGGAAGGAGCGATTGGACCAGTTGCAATCCGACTTCGACACCGTGGATGCAGAGGCGACGAATCACCTCGCAGACAAGATTAGGATGGCGAAGGAGATTGACGAGTGGAAGGACAACTTCGATGCCGTGGTCCTTGCGTCCACACGTCGACTCGAAGAGAAGATTGAACTCCAGAAGGAGATGGACAGCCTTCGCAAGGAGAACGCAACCCTTCGCAAGGGAAACCTCAACAACCTACACGCCGCACATGATAACCGATAAATACCTCGACGACATGCTTGCCATGATTGGACACCTGACGGATCGTCTCGAAGAGACTGGCGACCGCAGGTATGTAATCATGCTGGAAGCCATGGTCAACAGCTACGAAGCGAAACTTAAACTCAAGATGCAAGATGACCTCGATGCAACTGCACCGCCTAATGTCCATCACGGATGAGGCAATCAACAAACTCAAGCAAGAGAACTACTCGGCTTCCGTCCTAATCAGGAAGAAGTTTGAAAGATTACAAGACGAACTATACGGAAAACCAATCAAGTAATGGATACATCATTAATTGCAGTCCTCTTCATTGCGGCGGCGGCTATCGCTATGGCGGTACAGACTGTAGTGGAACTGAAGAGAGAACGCTCAGCCGAGGCATACTCTCGCGTTAAGCTAAACAGACTACTCAAGTACAGGGACAAGGCCAAGCTCCTGGACCAGTACATGTCGTCAGAGATGCCGCGCCACGAACTCGCAGATAGATACTACAAAATCGAAAACAAGAACTGATGATAGTGATTGACCCCCAAGACGAGTGCATCTGGGCATACAAGCTCAGCACTGGAGAAATTTGTGTAACCCCCGACTGGGACTTTGCCGACCAACGTGGTACTGGCGACCCCGTCTTAATCCACCACCGACCCCATGACCAATGAGCGAGCCATCCGCATTGTAGCGGAGATGACATCCGAAAACACCAAGGAGGATGTCGTAGCTAAAGTCTTCGCTTGCGAGGACATCTTGGAAGATGATGTGTTGCTGTGGGCCTCTGTGCCTACGGCGGCTCACCTCTACCAGTTTATCGAGCACAACAATCAAATTGCATCGAAGTTTATCGACGAGCGTTGCGACATCTTCGGATACGACAGTGGCGTGAAGATCGAGATGCACAACCTGCGCGACAAGATGGAGTCTGTTATGCTCTCCATGATTAAGTACGCCGCAATCCACGAGGCAATCACCAAGGAATCGGAGTCAGAACGCTGACCCAGGGCGGGCGTATGGTGCGCGGGGAGAGCCCGTGACAGGCCGTGAGTGGCCCGAAGAAACAAAGTCCGCTTTTTCCTTGCGGATTAAACAAGAACACACTAAATTCACATCCCAAATGAAATTCAATCCACATAACCGAAGGTTGCTAATGCACTCAGCAGTAGAAACCTACTACTCTGCCATAGGTATGGTGCCCGACGATAGTCGACGTGCCGACCAAGTAAAGGCAAGGAACGCCATTGGCGTGGCCCTGTCTCAATGGGCAGACAATCAACAGGAAGTCGCAGAGGTACTCAAGAGAGACCGATCGACCGTAGCTCACATGACCATCAATCATGAAGACAACCTTTCGTTTTGGAAGGGCTATAAGGACCTATATGAGAAAGCGAAGCTCATTGTAGACAATCGACTTTCTGCAACCAGCAAGGCCGACCGCCTCGCAAATCTTACAAATCAAATCTTCATTTTAGAACAGGAGTGTGCTATCCTCCGCAACGAACTCGACTCAATCCCAATCCCGCAAACTGAAAACAAATGAGTAACTACAAGTTCAAGACCACGAACATCCGTGGCAAGCAGTACGTCGAAGTCAACGAGCGTATCAAGTTTTTTCGTCAAGAAGACCAGTACAAGAACTGGGGCATCCATACTGAGTTTCCCATGCTCACCGATGCCGAGTGCCTTTGCCGCGCTTCCATCGTCGACGCAGACGGACACACCGTTGCAGTGGGACATGCCCACGAGGTGAAGACCGCAAGCAACATCAACAAGACGAGCTACGTCGAGAACTGCGAGACCTCTGCCGTAGGTCGTGCTTTGGCTATGCTTGGTATCGGTATTGACGTGTCTATCGCTTCTGCGAATGAGGTCCAAGATGCGATTGCTCAACAGGACTCAGCCCCCGCTAAGCCTGCGGCGACAGCCAAGTCCAAGAAGGACGAGACGTCGATCATGGACAAGGCCGTAACCTACATCAAGGGCGCGGTTGACAAGCAGAAGGCTTTCGACAGCATCATCACCAAGTATGGTGACCAGCTGACCGACAAGCAGAAGGCTGGACTCAAAAAGTTTGTGCGATGATTGACATCCCATCTGCCCTCGAAGAGAGGTACGGCAAGTCACACTTGTCGTACTCCTCTCTCAAGGTCGCTCTGACCGACATGGCTCAGTTCGACATGTACATGAACAAGGAGCTGAAGTTTGAGTCTCCAGCACTTGAGTTCGGCACCATGTACGATATGCTTCTGTTCGAAAGGGAAAAGGCCATGGACACATACGTTACACTGACCCACGATCAGATCCTAAACAAGTGCAAAAAGGCTAAGCTGGCTAAGAATCCCAAGCTCACAAACGAGTACAAGGAAGCTAAGGCTGAGCTTATTTTAGAGCTTGAACAGCAAGGGAAGAAGGTGTGCTCAGAGGACGACTGGAAGCAAGCAAACTCAATGATTAGTAGGCTTGACCTTTCTGGTTTGTCTGGTAAGTACCTTTCAAGCGGACAGTACCAAGTTGAGTTCAACGAGATGATTGGGCCAGTAAAGGTCAAGGGCTTTCTTGACTGCTTGGGTGACGGATTCATTGTAGACTCCAAGTCTACTAAGTCTGTATCCAAATTTCGATACAGCGTCCGTGACTTCTGTTACGACATCCAGGCGTACATCTACACTAAGGTCTTCGGTGTAGATAAATTCTACTGGCTTGCACAAGAGAAGACCGCACCGTATCTCCCTGCAATCATCGAATGCTCTGAAGAGACTTTGTTTGCTGGAGAGATGAAGTTCAACGATGCCATTGGCAAAATCACTGAATTCCTAGATGGATCTAAACCAGCTTACCAAGACTATCTCGAATTTAAAGTCTGAATGGGGTACCCCGCTCCTGATAGGGGGCGTCATGGTACTCATCTACACCACCGTAATCTCAATTTTTTCAATTTTAATCAATACACTATTATGAGCGATACTAAGTATGACTCCGTTCTCGTCGGCTGGGCTGACGACCCCAAGTACAACGACAACAACGAACTGATTGCATGGTCCGTGCGTCTCAAAGACAACGAGCTGAAAGACATGCTCGATCAGTACGTAACTCGTCGTGACGAAGAAGGGCGTGGTGGCAATGTCTACCTCACCCTCTTCATGAGCAAGAATGGCAAGGCCTGTGCCCGTGTCTTCAACCCTAACAGCGAAGCCGCTAAGGAGAAGCGCGAGGCCAAGGCCGCCAGCCAACAAGTGGCCCAAGATGACCTTCCTTTCTAAGGGGTTTGGGCTATACGCCATGATCGAGTGGGGGTTGAGAGACATCGAGTTTCTCAGCCCCCAAACTTTCTCTGCATGTAAAGGGACAAGGCGTATGTCCTTTCACGTCCATGCGGAGAACTATGACAAGGACTTCACAGTATCCATCCCTAAATTCGACACCGACTTCCTGCTCCTCTTCATACCCAACAAGGAGGGCGACAACTGCGTCATCTTGACCAGAGCCGATACCTGGGAAAAGCGAGCAAACAGAGTCGACATGACATGGATATCCAAGAAACTAAAGCGCAAGTGGAATGCAAACCTCAAGGCCCCAGATATACTCCATGACTCTTGACATAGCGTACAAGAAGAACAAGAGTATGATCAGCAAAGAATCCTGGGCGGTGTCCAGATACAATACTCCAGCAGACTTAATGGGTAAGTGTCACCGAACAATGGAGAGGTTAAAGCGAGAGTGCTATGGCAAAACCTTTAAGGGTGACAAGAGAGTCATCATCAGGGGTGTCAGGGATATCAATACTCACGGATACGTAAACAGCAACGCAGTATGAGCAAGCACTACAAGATGGAGATTGAACCCATCGAATACATCAACCGCAACGGACTTTCCTTTATGGAAGGTAACGTTGTCAAGTACGTTAGTCGTCATGCCAGAAAGGGTGGGGCGGACGACATCAAGAAAGCCATCCATTACCTCCAACTCATTTTAGAAAACGAATACAATGAAAGTAACGTTCTTCCAGAACCTATACGACAAGAACAGTCCACACCATGTCGATATCCATACTGCCCTTGGGAGGATACGCGAGGGCCAGTCGAAAACCACGATTGAAGCTGTTCGTGATGGCGACAAGGATGCAAAGAAAAAGCTCCCGATTGTCTGCTTTAGCGGGGAGTTCGCGGACCGCAGTGATGAGGGCCTGTTCGACCACAGCGGACTCATTGTACTGGACTTCGATCACATTGACGTTGAGAAATCCAAGGCGGTACTGGCTACTGACGCTCACGTCTACTCCTGTTGGGTTTCTCCATCGGGTGACGGCCTCAAGGCGCTGGTTCGGGTAACCAATCCTGAGCGGCACCGCGACCACTTCCGTGCGCTCAAGAACTACTTCCACAAGCAGTACGACCTTGAGGTTGATGAGTCTGGTGTCAACGAGTCTCGCGCTTGCTTCGAGTCATACGACCCTGACCTCATCCTCAACCCTGGGGCACAGAAGTTCGGGGCATTTGCATCCGAGCGCAGCGAACAGGTTCAAGAAGCCAAAGCTGGTGAGTTCACGGACTACATGAAGCTCAACCTCGCATGCCGCATGATTCGTCAGGCGGAGGACGGGGAAAAGCACGCCGCACTCAGGAACGCCGCACGACTGCTGGGTGGATTCGTGTCCGCTGGCAGGATCGAAGAAGAAGAGGCGGTCCGTATCTTGTTCAGGGAGATCTCAAAGCGGGACATCGACTCTGAGGACCACGCCAAGAAAACCATCCGAGAAGGATTGGAGCGAGGCAAGCAAGACCCTCTGGTGGATGTCATCGGTGCAGAGCAGAACGCCCAGCGTGAGCTCCTAATCAGTGACGGGGACATGTCCTTCATCTCCTCTGACGACGAAGACTTCAGGTGGATTGACGACTACGCCAATGGCCGCATTCAAGTCGGACTCGATACGGGTGACGAGAAGCTGGACGAGCACTTCAGGTACAAGCGTGAGTTCGTCATCATCAACGGCCACAGCAATGTGGGCAAGACGACTATGATGCTCTACTTGATGGTAAACGCTGCCCGCCGCCACAACTGGAAGTGGGTGGTATACTCATCGGAGAACCGCACAGCATCCCTGAAGATGACGCTTATGCAATTCGCTACCAACCGCAAGATCGGGGACATGACCTACGATCAGAGGAAGGAGGCGTACAAGTGGGTGAACGAACACTTCACGGTCATCAGCAACAAGCAGGTGTACAGCTACAGCGACATCATCATCTTCCTTGAGAAGATTTATCGTCAGGAGAAGTTCGACGCAGTTCTGGTCGACCCCTACAACAGCCTCAAGCTGGAGTTGAGCGGGCAAGGCAATAGCCATGACTACCATTACCAAGCGGCCTCGGAGTTCCTTACGTTCTCCAATGCCAATGACGTAGCCGTCTGGCTCAACATGCACGCCGTGACCGAAGCTCAACGCCGAAAGGGTGACGATGGTTTGCCTGTGGCCCCGTATGCTGAGGACACTGAGGGCGGTGGCAAGTTCGTCAACCGAGCTGACTGCTTCCTGACGATACACCGCAAGGTCCAGGCCCCCGATCACAACATCAAGAAAACCACCGAGCTTCATGTCAGGAAGGTTCGCGATGTAGAGACGGGTGGTATCCCAACGTCGATTGACGAGCCTTTAACCTTTACGATGGACAGCTCTATGACGGCCTTCAGGTCGAATTACACACAGGCGAAGCTGTTTCAACCTATTGGTTCTGAGTTCAAGAACTACAAAACTTTTAAGATGTCCCCAAATGAGACCTTTGCATCGATTTAAGCTGTAACTTTCCCATGTGAAGCGAAGAAGAGGACAGACTCCTAAGAGGAAGTCTGCCAAGAAGAGGGAGTTGGGAAGGTATAAGAGCGGTCTTGAAAAGACTTGCGCTGACCTTCTCGCTGAATCTGGGATACCTTTCTCCTATGAGGAGCACGAGTATACGCTAATGGACAAGTTCCGATACGAGGGTGTGTACTGGAAGATGACCTCGAAGAAGAAAGACATGACCGATCGGAGCGACAGCATAGCACTCCCGATACGTTACAAGCCCGACTTCGTTGCGAAGGACGAGAGCTGGATCATAGAGACGAAGGGTTTCCTTCATTCTCACCACGACTTCCCAATGCGTTGGAAGTTGTTTATGAAATACTTAACCGAACTTGGAAAACCGCTACCCATGCTGTTCATTTGTAAAAATCGACAGCAGGTCGAACAAGCTATAAGTATAATCAAAGACAACATACCAGATGACAAAAGAAGACGTGGGAAGAAGCTACGGCGTAGCAACCGAAAGGATGCACCGCCTGATAGCGAACTTCTACGAGGACCTGTTCAACAGGGAGGGGGACCCGAAGAGACACCCAGGGTACGTAGTGGAGCTGACACAGAAAGTGAGACAGCAGATTAACTACGAACTCGACCTCGTGAGAGAAGCCTCTAACCAATTTTACGAAGCTCATGGTGAGCCAAAAGCGGAGGGCCTATTCGGGCTCGACGGGAAGGGTAGCTGAGGTTCGGTTTGTGAGAGCGGCAGAGGAGTTAGGACTGGACGTAACGAAATCCTCACACACTGAGGACATACATAAGCATGTAGACTACTGGCTTGCCCACAATAAAATGGGTCGCTGGGGTGTGGATGTAAAAGGCAACAACCTGCCCGACGAGATCTGGGTGGAGTTGAAGAACGTACAAGGGAATGCTGGATGGTTATATGGGGGCGCCAAGATAATCGCTTTCGATATGCCAGAGGAAGGTGGATTCTCAATCGTGGATCGGGTGGAACTCCTGCATTACACTGAGGAAGAACTTAGGGACGCAACGATCGTCGCCAATAAGAGGGACGCCTACAAACAGAAGTATCGCAGAAAGGACCGCCAGGATCTAATCACAAGACTTAACCTGCACGATCTCAAGGTTTTAAGTACGTACCGAGTATGGTCGTACTCCAAGAAATTCTGAGTATCTTGTAGGCCTTTCCGAAAAAAATTATGAGCACAGAAAAACTTACTCCATGGGGTGAGGTAGGATACCCCACGTTCAAGCGAACGTACTCTAGACCTACCGAAGACGGCAAGACAGAAGAGTGGCCCGACACGGTTGACCGCGTAGTCAAAGCGTGCAACGACCAGCTCGGTTGCGGCTTCAATGAAGTCGATCAGGAAGAGCTGAGGAACATCATGCTGGACCTGAAAGGCACCGTAGCTGGTCGATTCCTGTGGCAGCTTGGAACCAAGACCGTAGACAAGCTGGGACTTCCGTCCTTGCAAAACTGTTCTTTCGTTGTCATCGACGAGCCTGTCCGCCCGTTTACTTGGGCGTTCGAGATGCTGATGCTCGGAAGTGGTGTGGGGTTCAACATCCAAAGAGAGAACATCTATCAACTCCCTAAGGTCGGAAACAAGAAGGTTGAGATCACAAGAAGTGATGTCAACGATGCAGACTTCATCGTCCCTGATTCCCGTGAAGGCTGGGTTCAGCTTCTTGAGCGCGTCATCGAATCTCACTTTTGGCAAGATGGGTCGTGTGAAGACTTTACGTTTGCCACTCATCTCATCCGTCCTAAGGGTGCGAAGATCAAGGGGTTTGGTGGCACCGCAAGCGGTAGCGAGGACCTGGTCTGGGGTATGATGGAAATCAACAAGATTCTGAACGCCAAGGCTGGTCGCCGTCTGTCTAGCGTGGATTGCCTCGACATCATGAACATCATCGGCAAGATTGTGGTGGCTGGTAACGTCAGGAGGTCTGCTCAGATTGCTCTGGGTGACTACGACGACATCGAATTCCTGCGTGCCAAGCGTTGGGACCTCGGAAACATTCCGAACTGGAGAGCCATGTCCAATAACTCCGTTGTGTGTGACGACATCTCCAAGCTTCCTGAGGATTTCTGGGAAGGTTACAAGGGTAATGGTGAGCCATACGGGCTGATCAACTTGAAAGCCTCTCGTAGAATGGGCAGGACTGGAGATACACAATACCCCGACCCAAACGTTCAGGGCTACAATCCTTGTGCTGAACAAAGCCTTGAGAACTTCGAGACTTGCTGTCTTGCTGAGGTGTACCTCCCGAACATTGAGACTTACGACGAGTTGAGGAAGGTTCTCCGTTACCTGTACAGGGTGAACAAGCATAGCCTTGCGATCCCCTGTGCTATTAAGGAGACCGAGGACATCGTCCACCGTAACATGCGGATGGGTATCGGTGTCACTGGTTATCTGCAAGCTTCCGAAGAACAAAAGTCTTGGTTGGACAAAGCTTATACGTATCTTCGCGCATACGACAAAGAGTACTCCGAGATACATGGCTTCCCTCCTTCCATTAAGCTTACTACAGTTAAACCCTCTGGAACGCTGTCTCTACTTGCTGGTGTTACACCAGGGGCTCACCCTGGATACTCCCAATATTACATTAGGAGAATCCGAATGGCTACAGATAGCGAGCTTGCACGAGTTGCTCGGAGCAACGGGTATCACGTAGAGTATGTCCGTAATTTTGACGGGACTGAAGACCACAGCACAGTGGTTGTGTCTTTCCCCTGCTCATTCCCTGAGGGCACGCAGTTCGCTGACGACATGAGCGCATGCGATCAGCTGGACGTTATCCGCAGGTTGCAAGCCGAGTGGTCAGACAACAGCGTCAGCGTCACCATCTACTACCGAAAGGAAGAGCTGGAGGCTATCCGCTGGTGGTTGCACGACCACTACATCGACACTAAGTCTGTCTCCTTTCTACTCCACAGCGACCATGGTTTCGATCAGGCTCCGCTGGAAGAGATTACAAAGGAGCAGTATGAGGAGATGAAAGACGGTGTCACCCCGATTACGTCTTTGGACAAGCTTTCGCTTGACGAGATTGAAATCGACAACTGCGATACTGGAGCATGTCCCGTCCGATAAGCGAATGCTGGGTAAGCCAGCTGTACTATCTTAGCACCGTTACACCGACTTAGTGCGGGGTAATTTCGCTAACCTTAGAGAGGGGCCCTTCGGGGCCTCTCTTACTTTCTGACCTTTTCTATCGTTCTTCCTGCAAAGTACGCGCTGAACACAGCAAGCATCAGTACTTCGAGGAGGTCGATGTAGTTTTCTGGGGGCATAAAGCTCATGTCCATACCATCCCATACAGTCAGGACCATAAAGAATACGGTCAGTACGATCAGGGTCATGGGCCTGATATACTTGGCAAGCTTGACATCAGACTTGGCGTCAGCCTCCCACCTCCTTGTAACTTGCTCCTGAGCATTCATTTCTTGTTCGGCAGCCAGTCTTTCAAACTCAAGCTTATCTTCTGCTGACAACTCAGGATCTCCTGCAACAACGCGCTTGACCACGCCCAAGACACCTTGATCAGGGAGCACCCCGCCGAGAGTGTCTGCTACATCAGGTAGTTTCTCAGCAACCCACTTACCGACCTTGGTGTCCTTAAACTTCTTATTGTCTTTCGCCATCGTATACCTCCTGCATTATCTCAAACAGGACCTTTGTGTGATTCCTAAACTTGCCGTCATGGATTTCAATGGCTGAGTTGTAGTTGTCGTTGATGTCGTTTAAAGCTTCGACCTTCGCTTCGTCATCCATAGCGTTGTACTCTTCCGTCTCCATGAACTGCTCCACCTCTGCGTACCTTTCCTTTCCTGACGCCTCCATGAGCCTGTTGAGCTGATCCGTATTGAGGTAGAGTCTGTCGGCCATGAATTCCTGGTCGTTGACCCAGGTGTAGTTCAGACCCTCTTCCTCCAGCATTTTAATGTGCTTAGCCCTAACGTTAGGTACGTTCAGCTTTTTCTTTTGTACATACCCAGGAGTTCCGCAAACCGTAGTCAGGTCCTCCGTCTGCTCGTACAGTCTCCAAATTTCATTGGATACCGCATCGGCCTCACCCTGTCTGGACTTAGTGATGTCGAACAACTGATACGCAATGCCGTTCGTGCCTCTCGGCGTCTGCTCTATTTTCTCCCCCTTCCAGTTTCTTCTGATCGGAAGCTCACCGAGTCCGAACGTCCTAGACTTAATCGTGTACTCAAACTTCTTCATGACCCTCTCAGCGAAGCTCATGTCTTTCGTAATCCTGGTGTCTGGGAGGTAGTCTCTTTCCGCCCTATAGAAGGCAGATAGCGTGTTCGGCAGGGCGGTTGCAGACATCGCTTGGAATGTCGTACCAAGCCAGTTCTCCCAAGTCCTCTCGTCTCCAGTAGAAATCACCTGAACGAGGTTATTCATACCTTGAACAAAGCTCTGATCCATCATGTGGGCAATGGAGCTGAATGCCTGTATTCCGAAAGAGTCTTGGATGACATGGGTGACCCACTGGTCTCCGCTGTAATCCCGCTTCTTCAACTCGGTCCTGTCAACACCCTTTACAACACTCCCCATTACGGTGCCAAGAATTCCGAGCTTCATGTAAGAAATGAATTCATCATCCTCCTGCTTAGCGGGGTCTCCTCCACCCATCCACCTCTTTAGTGCGCTTATATTGATGCTGTTCGGCGGGAACTGGTCGTATGCGATGTTCTTCTCTTCATCTTCGTTCCACTCTATCGCTCCAGAAATAAGCCCCTCTCTGATCATCATAAGAGTCACCTGAGTTGCCATACCTCCGATCATAGACTTAGCGAGAGTCTGAGATGCGCCTCTTGCGTCACCATTCTTGAGCTCAGCCATCATTCTGGGTACAGCAACGTATGGGGTAGCGAACGTCAGTGTATCATAGAGGATGTTGGCTGGCGTCCTTCTATACGGGATGTTAGACCTGATAAGGAATCTAGCCATAGCTGTTCCATCGGTTCCAGGAATCCAGTTGAAGAACCTAGCGGTCATGCGCTCCACAAACTTCACGAAGTCATCAGCGGTTCTGGAAGCGATGGTCTCCTCCTGATAGGTGAGCTTCTTGCCTTCAGCTTCAGCCATCTCCCTGGCCTTCTTGTTAGGAAACTTCAAGAAGTTCTTGAGAGCGTCACCCTCAAGTCCTTGATTCTTACCCATTTGGTAAAGCTCAATACCCTCGACATACCTTCTGAAGGGGGTGTCACCGAGAGACAGGAATCGGAACATGACCTCAGCTGGAATACCAAGAGTTCCTTGAACGAACAGCTTGGCACGTGTGTTGAGGCCTGCTTTTCCGTCTGGACCAAGGGGGAGGTCGCCCTTACCCATAGCAGACATCAAGGATCTAAACGGAGCGAAACCTCTGGTCATCCTCCACTCAGTCACATCAGCCTCTTGACCAGTGTAAATTTGATCGAGGGCCTCTACGAATCCAGCGCCAAACCTCCTCATTCCGTGCAGGTAAGCGTTAATGGAATAGTTCCTCTTCATTGGGGAGTCTATTCCAAACATGTTTACCATTCGCTCAATCGGAAGGGCAATCGCATCTACCGCGACCTTGCCTAAGGCATTAACCATGTTAGCCCCAACGTTGGTTATTTGAGACATAGGGGTAAGTAGGTTACCCTGTATCAGCAGCCCACCGATCTCTCCCCAGCCCCTCTCTATGGTGGCGTTTGCAAATGTCTCAAGAGCCCTTTCAGCCTCCTTCACCTCCTTGGTCTTTGCTTTCAGCTCCACCTCGACATCCTCTCCAGCTATAGCCCTCTTCATGAGAGCTTCATGCTCGTTGCCAACCCTGAACATATCTGCAGCCATCTTCTGAAGTCTAGACTTCTGTTCGTCAGAAAGAGTATTTCCCTTACGTTCGACAGCCTTGATGATGATTTGCTCAATGCCTTTGGGGGTGCTTCCCTTGAGCTCCCTAAGGTGTCTGAGTATTCTACCAGCTGTAGTTCCCATCGCAGCCGCCTCTTCGATCAGATCTGGAATGGCATCCATGTCTCCACGAGCCACGGCCCTGTTGATCATTTCTGCGGATGCCAGAACGCCGAGATCGTCGTTTCTCTGGGAAAGTCTGCCAAGGCCATCATCCGTCATAATGTCGATGAGCTCAGAGTCAGACTTCTGGGACAACTTCTGCTTCAGGTCCTTTATTACCTGAGGAGTAAAGTAGTTGTTCGGGTTGTTTACAATCTGTCTTCTGGTTTCTCCTTGATAGAATCGAGCCGATCTTCCAGCGGTCTGCCTCATCACGATCCTGGATGATGCTCTGGTTTGTGCATCCGCCATGTTTTCGGCTACCTCGCTTTCGTTGAGGGCTACCTGAGACCTAATCGGCATATTGTCATATGCACTCATAAGTTCTTGACTGTCAGCAAATTCTATTCCCTGAGCTTTCGAGTAACCTTCAAACCTCTTTAGAGCCTTGTCGTACTTGGGTCCTCTCTTTATTCTCTTTTCTCTTGCTTCTGGGTTTTCCGACCTTCCTTCAGAAAGGATTGGATCGGAAAAGTCGTAGTACTCTATGTTACCCCTAAGGAACACAGTGCTACCGACTATGGTAGCCTCGTCAGCTGATTTGATTGGACGGCCTGATGCGTCCACAAATACGTTATGCTTAAAGGGATTGAAGAAAGCCTTCACTCCATTGTAGTCCATTTGACTGAGCTTGTCAGACATGAACTCACCGTTGACGCTTGCCATCGGAAACTTGTTCTCTTGGAAGGTCAGAATCTTTCTCCTTGCGTTCTGATTAACAAACAGCGTGGGGTTCTTCACCATGACTGCCGCCGAGTACCTGAGAGCCTCGCCATTTGCGGTTTTGTCATGCATCGTTTGTACGGGCACCCCTCTATTCTTCATGACGTTCAAGTTTAGCCTGACTCCGACCTTCTGACCATCAGAAATTTTAATGTCCTTTGCCATTATTCTTCTGGACGTAGTGTCTGTAGACAGGGCTTCAGCGACCGCTTCGTCTGAAAGAGGAACCCCCCTAAACATCAGTGCCTCAGCAGCATCCCTAACCCTATACAGTGGGGACTCTGTTGCTTGCTGACTGTCTTCTGGGAACGGTATAAGTCTTTGGCTAGACCTGGTCTCCATGTCTGGAGTGGCCTCAGACAAAGACGAAGGAATGGCCTCAGGTGCAGACTCTTTAATTGCAGCAGCGTAAGTGCTGTACTTCTCTTTCTTGGCTGGGTTGTACTGCTCGGAGTTGAATAGGTTGAAGTCAGACCAGTTCATTGCGAGATAGTCAGAGTTCTGGACCTGTCTGTCGGCAAACAGCAGCTGACCTACTTGAGCTGGAGTAATGTCGTACTTGGTTGCAATCTGCTCTATCAATGCGGCGGCAAGCCTCTTTTCAGACACGGTCAAGTTGACCTGAGGACTCACTGCGTCTGCTTTGTATCTACTGAGAGTGTTGACATCAAAGCCCTGCTTTTGCCTGTAGGATATCAGTTCGTTTGCCTCTTCTATGATCTTTCTCCCAGCTATCGTTCTTTCTGCAGTCTCCAGACCTAGCTGCCTTGGCGTAAGGTCCGTTCCGTTCATGTAGTTGTACAAACGGGCCAAGTTCTGCATCATAATTGCTTGAGCATCATACGACTTGCCTATGATGAGGGCCATGCTGTTTATCACATGAGTGTCGACCGTCACGGGGTCCATGAGACCAAAGACCTGATCTCCCCTACCAGCTTTAAGGTCGGGATATGAACCGTGCGACAGATTCATAGCCCACGTTCCGAGCTTGTCGGAAAACATTTCCTGACCCATCCACTGAATGGACTCCTGAATAAACTCTCCAGTAAGGGGGTCGTAGTACTCTCTCTTTCCCTTTCTAACCCTACTGGATCCCTCTCCGTACTGGGTAAGCATTAGTCTAAGAAGAGACTCCCAGTTTACAGAACCGTCCTCAAGGGTAAATGACCCGTAGTCCTCTACGTGCTTGTTGAGTTGCATCTCCCCATACTTAGTAGGCATCTTAACCTGCTTACCAGAAAGAAGTGCGTTGAGCTTTCTTAGCTGGGATGCAGCCCCCACTCTACCCCTTGGGCTGATACTATTTCTATCAAAGCCTTCGACCGTGCCTTTGCCTTCGATGGCTCTTATGATTTCTATCGGAACTATGTGTCCTGCAGGCATCTGATTCCTCCTCTTGTTTGCATATTCCAAGATTGAGAATGCGGCATCAACGTTTCTCTGGGCGTTACTCTGGGCCGAAGTAAAGGCCATGATGAAGTTAAGCCTCATCTTCAGGTCAGCAGGATTTCCCACAAGCCTGCCCTGGTTTATAAGGGTTTCTATTCTTTCGTCTACCTCCTTGTTGTAGTTGTCGAAAAAGTTTACAGGGTTCTCTTTACCAAAGAACTTGTCAATCTTAGCTTTTCCTTCTGGACCAAGGTAGGACCCGATTATTATGTCAAGCCGCTCACTTGGGTTCATGTGAGCTAGATTGTCGTATATGTACTTTCTTATGAGGTCGTGGGCCATCACCCTGTTAACTGGGTCCTCCCCTGTCAGCGCCTTAAGCGTGGATTTCAGTTTTTTGAAATCCATAGCACCCATCTTTCCAGACTCCATGATATACTCTTGAAGTCTAGCAGACGATCTTGCCTCGGACTCCCCAGGGTCAAACTCCTTTCCTAGGTCCTTGGCTTCCCTGTCTATAAGGTCTTCTACATAGGACTCAAAGGTTCTCATTTGATCCTTGTACCCCTCGTACTTGTCGGAATCCTCTCCGCTGTGCCTTGCTTCGTAATTCATTCTACGAGACAGACTCTCCAGCCTCTTCCGAATCCTCTGACCAACGACACGAGAGATGATTCCCTGATCGATAGCCCTAAACACAGTGTCATTAATCCTCTTGTCTAGAGGCATGACTCTTGCGCTAGACCTGTTGCCCCAGCTGGCAATTCTATTTACGTCAATAGGGTCTCCAGATTCGGTCTCAAAACCAAAGAAGTGTTGATCCTCTCCATTCTTGGTCGCCTTTCTCCACCAGTTAGCGAAGTGCCACACGTCATTGAACTCCTTGACTATCTCTTCGCTTCCAATATCCTTTTTAAATCCAATGTCGTACTTATAGAAAGTCTCTTGCATCTTGACCCTGACCTTTCCGTCTTCGCTCGCAGGGATTCTGTTCGGCAACACCATCCTCGCAGACTGCCTGTCCTGGTCGTCCTGATCCTCTGTGCCTACTAGGTCAAGCCTAAAGGTCTCCCCCTTAGCCTGTGCGTCAGCAAACTTCTGAGCAATCTGAATGAGTTGAGCGGAGTTCTGGATCGTGAGCCCCTTCATGTTGCTTTTCCCGTGAACAGAGGTAAGCATTCCATTGAGTGACAGTCGAATCTTGTCGAGCAGACTGAGGCTTATGTCTGGGTTGGCCGCGAGAGTAGACATGAACTCAATCACAACCTCCTCAAAAACCACGTCAGCGGGCTTTCTATTAGCCTCGTATGACAACCTTTTTTGAATCAGCCTTTCCTTAAATCCTTCTATACCAGATCTTCCAGCTATTCCAAGCAGGTCCGCTTCAAGCTTTTTGGCTTTAGCTTTATTCTCGATGTAGAACCTGTTCAGGGCGGGGCCAAGGACGGTGCTGTGCATGACCTCTTCCATCAGGGTTTCCCCGAAAGACTTGGTCTTCATCTTTCTTCTCTGCCCTCTTTGGCCAGCCTCTTCTACGATCATGTTCGCCCTTACAGCAAACGGATTGACGTACAATATGCCCTCGTTCTTAAAGAACCTACCCCCATCGGTACCCAACCCTATGGACTGCGCGAACCCAGCGTCAGTGATAATCCTGATTTCCATTCCAAGACCCATGGAGTCAAGGAGTTTCTGAAGGTTGTTTACGACCCTCGCCTCATCAGCATTTTCAATTCCTGGAGTAGCCTCTGTGACATTGGCAGACTTACCAACTCTGGGGATAGAAACATACCCGTCTCCGTCAGTCTGCTGGGTTATCTCTTGACCAGGACCCCTTCCCTCTCTTTTTTCCTTAGCGATCTCAGCCTCGATATCTTCGACGCTCTGCTTGTTATCTTCTATCCTTTTGTTGTACTCCTCTTTGGTAATCTTGTTTCCTTCAGAGTCTTCGTACTGCTCGGTAAGCCCAAACTGAAACGCAGTTACGTTGCCCTCGGAGTCTTTGAGTGCAGAGAAGTAGTCCCCGTCAATAGCGTCGATAAACGAAGGTCCGTTCCCATCAAACTTCTGAAGGCTTCCGTCTGCAAGGACTAGTCCGTCTTTGTGAGCAACAGACTCTTGACCAAACGTCTTAGCAAACTCAGCGGCCTGATCTCTGGTCATCCCCTCTACGAGGAAGCTTCTTTCTCCAGCTCCGTATCTACCGATAATTTCGTGAAACTTGAGGCCTCTAGACGCCATCCACTCCTTGGCCCTGTCGTTGTACCTCTGGTTATTCTTATTTCCTGTAGCTACAGCGTTGGGGTTCTCCCCTGTAAGCATCGCGAAGTTGTCGCCAGTAAGAATGGTCTCGATAGCTTCTCTGGAGAGCGTGCTGTTCTCCATGTTCTCGATGTTGTCTTGAGTCCACTGAGAGAGATACCTTTCGTTAATCTGATCCTGGACGACCAAGTATTCACCAGCACTAAGTCCGCCAAATGTTTCTACGGTCAGACCCGTCACCTCTGCAGCCTTCTCGATAACTCCGTCAATCTGAGCCTCGATGCTATCGTACTGGTCCTGATCCTTGATTGGGTCAAGGTTTTCGAGCTGGTCGTACAGAGAGTCGTACTTCTTTTGAAGTCTCTGGAACCTCCTTCTTGCGTTAGTGAGGTCCTTTACCCTCTGCTCAGCAGCAGCAATGCCCTTTTTGTTTGGCCTCTTCTTGGACTGCTTTTCCTTCAGGACCTGTCTTGCGGCGGCCAGATCTTCCTTGATGGTATTAAGGTGAGCTTCTCCGCTGTCCCTCATTATCGTAGCCCTTTCCGCGTTACTTAGGTCCATGTTGTCCTGAGCGAACCCTGCGTCAAGCTTCATCCTTGTGTCGATGAGAGCCTCCAGATCAGCCTCTAGCTCCTTCCTGAGCTCTGGGCTTGACTCATTCTTATCAATCTGTCCAGCGATATCGTATATCTGCTGGTCGAGTTCAATGTATCTGTCGAATGCTTCTTGATTTCTAAGCATTACGACCTTGTAGAACTTTGCTCTCGCCGCCTTTACCTCAGCTGCCCTGTCCCTTGCAGACTGAGCCTGTATCCTAAGCTTAGCAGCTTCTGCAGTAGAAGTTGAACTAAGCGCCTGCTCGTCAAGCTGAGCGGCCTTGTTCTCAAGGGCGGCAACCTCCTTGGCAGTTTCTGCATTCCTTTGAGCAAGCATGTTGGAACGAGTGATAAGGCTGGCTGACGCCGTGGTTCCTGCTCCGATAAATCCACCAACTATCGCCTGCTCCACAACCTCAGGCCTAAAGATCCTGTCCATGGTCCATTGGTTGCCTTGACCAGTCACCTTTGCGTAGTCCGTCATAACGGCAACACCCCACTCCTCTATTGCGTTGGTGCTAATATTCGGTAGATACTTGTATGCCTGAAACTTGAGGTAGTCGTTAATCGGTTTGGCTCCGCCTTTTAGGGCTTGCTTAAAGCCTATTTTAGCGCCCTCTTTCGTGGCGTATTTAAGAGCCCGCTTAAAGACCCAGGAGCTAGTCTTACCTGCAATAGCATCAGCCGTTCCAGACGCAAGCGTGTATTGAAGTCTTCCAAGACCAGAAAACTCTGGGTTGGTCAAAGCCTCCTTGTTTGCAGCGCCAGCTCCTGACACTCCCAGCGCCAAAAGACCGTAACCACCAGTTCCAACAGCAACCGCCACGGACGGAATAGCACCAGACACATTACTGAGCAGGACGTGAGAACCGTTCCAGATGTCTCCTTCTGAAAACAGATCAACGAACCCGCTTCCAGCAAGTTGCTCTCCGCCTCCGTTGGCCCAATCTCTTTTCTGCTCAAGCTTAGCCCAATCCTTGGCGGCTTCAGTACCTTGAGTAGCCTCAATAATAGACCCTACCGCAGCGTCTGCTATGCCCCCTATAATGGACTCTACACCTCCAGCGAAAGAGTCTACGAGGTCAACCAGGAACGGTTGTTGATTGACAACCCCGCTTCCATGAAGATCAAGATTGAGAGGCACTCCGCCTCCGTTTCCAGTTAGCCTGTATATCTCGTTGCTAATGTCCTCAAGAGCCTCTGGGTTGTTTTTAATTTCAGGGGGTAGCTGAGACATCACCCCATCGCCAATCTCTTTTACAAGCTTAACGTACTCTTTTTCAGCATACTTAGACCTAACCTTGGCTACCTCTTTTTCAAGAGTTTCTTCGGTAGAAATAAGAACCTCATCTCTGTAGGCTTCAGCTGACTCATACTGTCCCGTCTGCAATAGCATACCAACGTTTTGAGCTTCGCCTTTGCCCGTTCGCGTGTATTCGTTTCCTACAGCGAACTTTTCTCTAACTTCTTGAAGTTCTTTTAGGTACTCCTGATTGTTCTTTAGCTCTTTGTTGATGTCAGCCCCGCTAATAGTATTCGCCTGGTTTCTTACGTTACCAGCTATCTCAATAAGGTTGACACCAGAGTTCTCAAACTCTTCGGAGTTTATGTAGTTAGGATCTACTTGTTCTTTAAACCAATTCCAAGCGGGCTTTATGAACATGGTGACAGGGTCGACCTTCATAAAGTCTTCAGAGGCCTTGAGTGCTTGGGCCTCAACCTCATCTCGCTTTACATCCTCAACAGACTCAAGGCGACCCTGCTCGGACTCACTTACTGGACCGAAGTACGGTCTGGAATCCGAACTTTCGTCTTCCGATCCTGACCCACCAGAAACTGACGTTTGCGATTTTTGTGGATCCAAACCAAATCCAGCGATCTCTGAAGTCTTTTTTTTTTCGCCCACCAGGCCATCGAGCTCTTCTCTGTCGAACTCCATGCCAGCGATCTTCAACTCGGACATTATCCAAGGAAGGGTCTTGCCTGCATTAAGCCACCCTTGAACCAGTTTTTTCTGCTTCTCATCCATGTGGAAGCAAATATAAGGATTATTAGTCTTGGCCGTAGGAAGCTAGAGCGGCTTTGCGCGACATATCGCCAAGCAATATAGCCAGAGATCCCTCTCCGTACATATCAGCAAACGCTTCATCCATAAGCGTCAATACAGACACCTCTTCTCCGTTCTCTCTTCTTACCGAATTGGCCTCAAAGAGTGTGTTTCCGTCATCGTCGTACCTGAGGTATACCTTGACGACATCGTCTCCGAGCTGAACATCAAAGGTCCTAGAGTCGTGGTCGTACTTAATGCTTTCAATGGGTTGTGGCGTGGTGTTTTGATCAATAGGATTGATGTTTATCACAGGGGCCGTCATGCCCTTGCCGTCACCACCAAAGAATCTCGTTGCGGTAGCACCCCCTTGAGCTGGCTGAAGACCAGCATCGACAGATATGTCCGCAGACATCAAGTCGTTTGTTCTGTCGTCTTCGTAGACAACCCTTCCAGATTGATCAACCTGACCCTCTGATGTGTCTCCGTATCCAGACAAAGATTCCTGAAGACTTCCGCTAAACTTATTGTCAAAGTCGTCTGCGAGTCCTTGATTTCTCTCCTGATTAATTGCTCTCTGTTCATTCAGGATTGATGAAACCCTGCTTCTCTGCCTGATTCTGTCCCTGAATGCGTTGAGAACAGGATCGTCATCCTCGAACATATTCATTGAAACATCAGAGTTTGGTATGTCAATACCAAGATTCCTAAGGTAATCTAGGGCTTCTGACTTTGCCTGATTGTCAACTTCCTCTTCTGTGAGCTCAGGGCGCCCCTGAAGATTTACGTCCTCTAAACCACTAGTTGGCTGTGCTCCCCTAGACCTTGGGTCTTCTGGGGTGACCCTGCTCATGTCCATAACAGAAAGGCCAGCCGCTCGAAGCATGGCCTGAACATCTGGAGAAAACAGCATCGCCTTTTCCTCTTCGGTGATTTCTCTACCGATCTCCCTTTCCAAGTTTCTGGCCATGTCTTCGATCACTTCTTCTTCAGTAATCGTAGCTTCAATCTCTTCAGGGGTAGGCAGTCCTGCGTCCTGATTCATGGCTTGCTCCTGGGACTGAGCTTGACCCACCTTTTCTTCATCAGAAAGCTCCTGCTCGATGTTTTCTTGACTCCCTGCAGCAGGGGTGTCGGCGAGATCCCCTTGCCTTTTAGCAGCTTCCTCCATGGCCTCCTTGATGTACAGCTCTTGAGCCGCAAGCCTGAGTCTTGGGTCGCCCTTTACTTCACCTGGTGTCTTTGAGAAGTCAGGGTTTTTGTCCATCTGAACCTCAACATAATGCCTAGCAGCATCATGCATAACAGTCTCAGATTCAAGAGCTTGCTCCACGTAAGATCTAACATCTTCAGGGGAGCTCATCACGTCAGGATCAAACACGGTTCCGATATACTGACCCCCCGTCAGAGGTGCTCTTTCACTAACCTCTGTTTGAAACACATTGAGGTCAAGCATGTCTTCCCCTGGAATGATCTCGTTTCCTTCGGAGTCTATGAACACAACCCTTCCCCCACGAATCTCCATGCTTTCGTGAGACTTGTCTTCAAGCCTTCGATACCTGGATATCATCTCCTCGTAAGGCGTATCGTAGGTTATGTCTCCACCCTGCACGCGCTCTCTATGTCTTCTTTCCGCTGCCTGAAGCGTAGAGGCTCCTATGTCGTCGTTGTTGTAGTCCCCGTATGTCTGCTTGAAGTACTCTTCAAAAGTGTCTGTCAGGGTTAGAAGCTGTTCCACTAGTGCGTTAAACTCCATCTCCCCCTCTACAGTCGACGCATACTCTTTGATCACGTCTGGGTTTGCAAGGTGTGTAGCCAGATCTTCAAGCATATGGTAGTGAGAACCATACATCTTCATGTTGTCTGGAGCATCTACATCCTCCGACATAGCGAGGTACTTTTTCCTATCGTCCTCAGCCTTCTGCTCTTGCCTTTTTCTAGACTCCTCAGCCTGCTTTCTTACCTGCTCGTTTCTTTCTGCATCGGCCTTAGTTTGACTTTCCTGTTCTGACGCAAGTTGCTCAGCTCTCTCCTTTTCTTTTTTGGCGATCTCCACGGTGGACATCTCCTTGAAGCTCTGCAAGGGCTTGTCAAATCCAGTCAGAGGTTGATTCTCTACTGGTGCCTGAACTCTATTTGTGTAGATTGACATTACGCCTTCTTATCGAATTTCTTAAAGAGCATTCTTGCATAAGCACTTTGCTCTGCAATCTTTTTTGCTTGAGATGGGTTGACCACGTACTCACCTCCAGTCACCTCGCCCACCTTGGATCCGTTCTGCATCAGGTTGATTGGGTTGGATTCATGACTAAACTCACCAGGAGTCTTCATGCCCTTTTCGCCAGAACCTCCAAAGTTGTAGGAACCAAATCCTCCAGTTGGGAATTGATATCCACCAGAGGCGTTAAAGCTGCCCGCCATTTGCCCACCTAAGTTGAGCCCAGACCCTGAGGTGGATGCTGCACCCGCTCCAGCACCACCACCCCCGCCTATGCTTCCCAGAAGG
>MDSZ01020178.1_pt1 | contig 47140 bp, 48 predicted proteins | sample 811201 | NCBI WGS metagenome assembly MDSZ01 (sample SAMN05326647, study PRJNA326480) | marine metagenome | isolation source: seawater | place: Indian Ocean: North | collected 2010 | reverse complement strand
TCATCATCATCATCATCATCATGTAAAAAGTTAGGTTGGTTTGAAAGAACTTGTAATTGGAATCGTTGAATAGAATTTTGGTATGGGTTTAGCGCCGACTCATTAGATTGACTTGCGTTGAAGCAATCATTATTATTTTTATTATTTTTTTCTTGCACATATTCTTTAACAAAAGGAGCAACGCATTTTACTTGATACATATGTGAATCTTCATTTTTTAAATTGTAATTACGTGGTGGCTTAAATGGAACATGTTTGTTAATAAACAAAGGAGTTTTTCCAAAAAGATTTCTCTTAATTATTCTTCTTCCAAATTTTGGATTAAATTTCTGAAAATTGTATAATAATGCATCAATAAATAACGTGTTTTCATCTTTAGTGCTATCACATAGTGAATATAATGATTTATAATAATATTTTAAATAAGGTTCAAAAATAGTAATTAATTCATTAACTGGAAATTCACTATTTATTCTAATTTTATTTTTTTCATGTTTGGTGTTATAATAAGAAATCATCTCATATATGTATTCAGCTTTTTCGTTAGGGTCTTGATTTTTTGATAAAATGTTAATTCTATTTTTTCTGGCATTATATTCATAGTCAGTAACCAATTTTTTTAACGAAAAATTACATAAGAAATAACTATTAAATATTTCTGGAATAATGTAATTGCTTGATTTGATTGAAAAGTAAAAATGCAATAGATGCGCTTTATTAAAAGGAATATTGTTATAGGGATTTTTACATGGAATTGGGGTGTGGTAAAAATCCATGCATTCATTGAGTGAGTTATTTAAAATCTTTCTTATATCCATAACTGTAAATAAATATTTATTGTTACAATGTAAAATAGTAACAACATTTTTGTCATTTTCATTAATATTATTCATATACATATCGGTTGTGCAACCATATTTTGCTTTTTTCCATTTAAATAAAAACGCAAATTTATTAAAATTCAAATAGGCATTTTCTGCCTTAGAAAATAGTTCAATAATACCTAATTTATCTTTTTCTGATATAAACATATTATTTAAAGCGCAATGTAATTTATCAAATTTACTATCTGTCTTTTTCATCTCATTTGAAAACGTTTTAATTGGCTCTGAATTATCAACAAGTATATCCCTGATCAAATAATATTTAACCCCATTACCAGAAATATGATTACTGAAATAATCCAATTGTTCCTGAAATGTTAAATTTGGGTTATTTATTGTATTAAAAGAACCATAAGTAATTTTTTCTAAAATTGTATTGAAAGCTGCCATTATTATATAAATTGCGATGTTTTTATATAATAAAGTATAATTGTTTTTATTCAATTTTAATCAACTGTTTCCAATGTCATATTTAATTCATTTTCAGCACTACTCTCACCCTTTTTAGCAGCTTCAAGTAACATTTCATTGTGAAGTTTCATTGATTCCGCATCAGCAACCTCTCTTGAATCAAAATCAACTGTTTCTTTTACTCCAATCAAATTTCCTTCTTCATCAATCTTTTGTGTAAGCACATTCTTATTTTGCTTTGCCTTTTCAATATTTTCTGCAATTGCCTTTTTCTTGGATTCACGCACCCTTTCTTCAAAATTCTTTCTTGCTTCTTCTTCATTTTTATTCTTTTCTTTATGCAATGCATTCAACTCATCTTCCAAATATTCAACTCTTCCTGTTTTATAAGCATCTGGATCCCATGGAACCCAAATACCAACAGGTCCGACAAAAATATCATGGTTAGGGTCGTTTTCTCTTAGCTTTTTACTTTTAATTTCTGCTTCATCTTGATTAGAGAATACACCTCTAATCTTTAAACCTCTAACAGACGTTTGAAAGGAGTGTTCTCTATTAAACTGTTCATTTAGCTTTTCTTCCTGTTTATCCAAAAAGTTTTTGTAATCATCTTCTATTGTAGATTTCTTTAATTTCAAAGACTCTTCTTTAATAAAATCATTGAAATCTTCAATTAACTTTTCAACATCAATGCTATGTTTATATGCAATAAAATGGACAAAATCAAAATATCTTTCCATAGATTTAGAGAATTCCCATTGCTTAATAAATTGGTCAAACAAATACACTTCTCTTTTTTTTAAAATCTTTTCTGGTGACAAAAAAGAAATACAAGCAAACTTTTGACCTGCAATTTCGGGGTCTTGATCTAACAAATCAACATATTTAGGATTGCTTTTTCCATCCTCTGAAATCTTCTTTTCAAATGACGACATTTAGTATATATTTCAACAAACCAAATATTTAAGTATTTTGTTTTTAAAATATAAAACTTTTTTTTATTCTGATATATTATAAAGAATGACTGAAATGTTTGATATGAATGAGCTTTTAAAAAGAGCTATCAAGTATTTGATAGAAGGTTTAGCCGTTGCTATCTGTGCCATGTTAATTCCCAAAAAGGCATTAAATGTTGAAGAAATAATCATTATTGCTTTAACCGCTGCTGCTACATTTAGCATTTTGGACGTATTTATTCCTGCAATGGGTTCAAGTGCAAGAAATGGTGCTGGATTAACATTAGGAAGTGGACTTGTAGGTGGTATTCGTCTCGTAGGGGCATAAATTATTAAATAAATAATAGTTATATATTATTATTTATAAATTTGGAAAAATTGAAAAAAATTGAAAAAATAAGAATCTATAGGAATAGATAAAAATATTAAAATATAAAATGAGTGTTTTGGACCATTACGTAAGTTTAGCAAATATGAGTAAAAGGTTTAATATTCCTTTTGATGTTACCAAGATAATTTTAGAATATGAAAAATTAAATATTATGAAGAAAAAAGACTTTAATTATGTTGAAGAAAAAATATTTAATCTTAAAGATTCTGTTAAAAAACAAAGAGATAAAGTAATGTTAACTATTCACAAAGAACAATTGCCTTATAAAACAATAGATATAAATAGTTTGAAAATAATTATTGAAGAATTATTAGAAAAAAATAAATTAGATTTAATGTTTAGTCATTTCTGCTGCAGAGATACTTTAAACAATAAAAATCCAAAAGGTGTAGTTTTTATTTGTAAATAATATTATACAGTCGGGAAATATTCCCAATCTAAATCGTTACATACTTTTTTCCATATCATATCTTGCTCCAGTTGTTTTTCTCTGTCCTTCATCATAGGTATAAATGGTAAATATTGTGTTTGATCCAACAAAACACATAATTGATACAAAGTATAAGTGTAATTAAAAAAATTAGTTCGGTTAGGAGGACAATGAATAGCCCAAGGTTTTTGAATTTCAATAAATAAAACACACAAAGTCTCATGCAATTCTTCGTTCATAACTGGAGGTTTTACACCAAATAACGAATTAATATATTGTATATGTTCAAAATATTTATTAAAACCCAATTTTCTCAATATTTCTCTCATTTTATCATAATTAATTAATGACATATCTGTAATTCTTTCTTTTTTAATTCGTGCTCTAATTGCGTCTATAACATCTTGAGGAATTTGTGTTGTTTCTTTGGCTTGAAATTGAGATAAAATTTCTTTAAAGTGGTTAAGTCTAATATAAGCTGTATAAGATACTTCATTGGGGGGTTCTTTGTTTGTTGGTTTTGAATTATCTACAATATATGATATAAACTTTCCACACTTTTCATTATTACATATTAATATACCTTCTTCATCTTGTGGTATAAGTTCTCCCTCTTCACAATAAATACATCTATCTGTTGATATTAAATAATCTTGTATATTCGTAATTTCATTTGTAACATTGGTCCAGTATTTAATAAAAGAGTTCTTGGATTGTTTATATTTTTCATTATTTATGTCACTGGATTCATCGTTAATTGATTTAATTTTAAAAAATGAATTTAATACCTTTGTGTTTTGGTTCATACTATTCGAATCGTTAGATATTTGTTTCTTTTGTTCAAAATAATTAAATATATGTTTTGAATTGTCTAATAAATAATTCTTCTTTTCTTGTTTAAGCTCTTTTATTTCTCTGTTAATTTCTCCAATTCTATCCTTTATTCTCATAAAATCATCCATTTGGTTCTCTTTAAGATTTGGAACTTTTGATTTTAATTCTTCTTTCTCTTTATTTAAATTTGGAATCATTACAGTTTCAATATTATTGAATCGTTCTAACATTTCTGAGTGTTTTACATCAATTGTATAAATACCTTGACTACGATTACCTTTTCTTGAATTTGACATTATATTAAAAAATAACAGGTTTTTATGTTATTTTTTAATCAAATGGTATGTGTTGTTCTCTTTTTCTTTGAACGAGTTTTTCTTTTATTTTTTACTTTCATTCTTTTTGTTTTTCTTTTGGATTTATTTTTTATTTTACCACCTGGTATTATTGCTGATTGTGGTGAAAAAGTAAATGGTGAAGTTGGACGTGAATTTGAACGTGAAGGAGGCTTTGGAAGATGTAAATTATCTTTTCCTAAAGGTTGAATAGTAATTTCGTCTATAAGTTTATTTAAATCTTCTATAAAACTGTCCATATAAACAGATTCTTCTTGTGGAACCTGGTATTCTTCATAAAACTTAGCATTATCTAATTTTTTATAAAATTTGTATAATTCTTTTTTCTTATTTAAAAATGTTATAAATAATTCATCTTCTTCTATATTTCCTATGTTATCTAAATATTCTTCTTCCGCATATGTCATTGTAGAATATAATTCTGATAATTCTTTACTAATAGATTTATTATTTGTTCCGCCCATTACAGCACAGTTTATTCTATCTAAAAATGTTTCTGGATTTTTACATTTATCATCTGAATCTTTTGATTTTGAAGAATCACTTTCATCTTTTGAAGAAACACTTTCGTCGTCTTTTTCACTTTCTTCAGTATTTTTACTTTCTTCTTCTTCTTTTTCTTCTGATGTCTTATTTTTATTATCATCTTTAAACTCCTCTTGAGCTACTTGGATTACGTTATTTTCATCAATGGTAACATTTTCAAAACATTTGTATAAATTCATTTTAAATGGTTCATGATAAGACAATATTTCTTCGTATTTTTGTATTGTTTTCTCTACGATATTATCATTTTCTCCTTTTGATTTTTTTATTTTATCTTTCAAAGTTTCTATATCTTTGCTGGATAAATATGCAAAAGTCACAGCATCTATTTTTTCACTATCATATTTATCTTCCAAATTCAAACCAGAGTAAAAATTACTAATTTCTTTTGAAGATAATTGTTCCTTACCAAGTAGAATTTTAAAATATAAATTTTGTTGTCTTCTGGTTTGGATTTGAGAACTATATTCTAAAGTAGCATTTTCACTTGACATATTTTGTAATACTTTTGTGTTCATATCACTACGAAAAAAAGGATTACTATTACCACCACTTTGTGTTTCTTCAATACGCATATTTAATTTAGATTCATTTGTATAACTTGATGAAGTCCAATTATACGAATTTAAAAAATCTTCAGTTGATATTTCATTGTTCCATTCTTTTAAATACCCATTATCGAAATATTCAGTTTTCCATCTTTTTATTATTCTGTAATATAATTCAATTTGTTTATCCAAATTTAAATAATGCACTATACGTCTTGCAACTTTAATAATGCTATCAGAATTTAATTTATCGTTTTCACTTATAGTAAGTTCATTACTTGTGTTTATAAAATCATTCAATGCATTAAATTCTTCAAAAGCATTATTTAATTGACTTGTTATTTCTTCTTCTGAAAGTTGTTGTTCGTTATTAAAGACATCATTATATTTATTTATAAAAGAATTTAATTTATCTTCTTCACCAATGTTATTTAATGCTGCGTTTAAATCATTAACCTTATCTTTAACGGTTTTTAAAATAGAGGGATAACCAGTTGTAAATCCAGTTGCAATTAATTTTAAATAATATAGAATATAAGTCAAAGCCCATACACTTTGCATATCTTTTTCATCAAATACAATCTCTTTATTAGTGCCATCAATAATATAAACAAAGGAGGGTGGTATAAAACATGAAACAGCACGACGTATGGTTGAACCTCTTGGACAATATACTGGTAACGGTTTTTTAAAAATATTTAATAATGTTTCCAAACACTTATTTACTTTCGTTTGTTCTTTTGCTAACTCGGTATTATCTAACTTTGTAAAACTATCTTCGTTAAAATCTATTTTATCAACAACATTTTTTATAAACATAAGTTTGCTTTTTAATTTCTCGTATTTTTCTTGGCTTTTTATTTTATCTATTGCTGACTTTTGTTCTTCTGTTAATGACTTGACGTCATTGATAATAAAGTTGTGAATTTTATTACAATAACATCCATATAAATTTGCTAACGAAATAAACCTCATTAAAAATCCATCAAAAGTCCCTGTAAATGACAATTTATTATTATTTGAAAGTATTACAGCATCAATAGCTCTAAACCTATCTCCAAAGTGTTTTATATTCATAAAAAAACTCTTTCCAAAAGTGTCTTCTGGGTGGTTATCTAACATATTAATATCTTTTGGTGTAAAATTTTTTTTATAAATTTTTTTAAACAAAGGCACAAGACAATCGTTTCTTAAATTACCAATTTTTTCTGATATGTCGTCTTTCTTTGTAAATCTCTTTAAAAGATAATCACATGTTTTGACTTTATCTTCTAAATGTAAACCTGTAGCAATACCGTCTGATATTTCTGGTAAATTAGGTATTGATTCAAGTTCAATAGAAGCATCCCATTGTAAATTATTTTTGTAAACCATATCTTCATTATTTAAAAAATATTTAAATTTTAATACTATGTATTTTTTATCCTTATCCATTTTTGGTTCTGCATACAACATGATTGTTCCTTGTAAACCTCCTTTTATATATAAATTCATAAACGGAATATAAACCTTATATTTATCCGATATGTCTTCAGGAAATTCATTACTACTACTTGAATCTAAAATACCAGAAAAAACAGCTTCTGAAGTTATGTTTGAATTATTATCCTTTTTTATATTTAAAAATACTTCTTTTGGTCCACAGTCATTAACAAAAGCTGTTGGAAATTGGTTTTCTGGATAATAATTATTCGCAATCTTTTGTATTTCGTTTTCTAATATGATTCCTGGTTTTTTAACGTTAAACCTTTGAAACTCAAAATGATAACCTTGTGGATTATAATTAGTGTCTTTTATATCAAAAGGAAGTATCATAATTGGATTTAAAGAGGGACTATCTTTACCATTTATTTTAAAATTTGAGTATTCATTTCTTTCCAAAGCTCTTTCAAGAACATTAGCTGATGTTCCTGTAGAAAACTCGCCATTTGATGTTGTAAACTTTCCGGAAGGTATGGATATCATATCTATTGCTTTTTGCATACTTTCTCTGTATTTTTCGTTTCTCATTTTACTATTTGTTCTCTTAGCTTCAAATTGATCATGTTTCATATCAATATTTGTATGCACATCGCTTAATGCTGTATAATAATCTTTAAAATTTGGATTCATCATGCATACATTTTTATTTTCAAAATAACCATACATTCTTTGTGTTTCATTATTATTTATTTCAGACATATACATTAATTAAATAAATTAATATTCGTAATCTTACTAAAAATCCAATATAAATAAGTTATATATGTCGCAAACAATAGAGGTAGAAATTCCATCCCAAATTAAAATAAATAAACCTATGTTTCAAAAGATGCTTTTTATTACAAATGCATTAGAACAAGGGTGGAGTGTTAAAAAATCCAAGGATTCTTATATTTTTACAAAAAAACATGAAGGCAAAAAGGAAATATTTGCAGAAAATTATTTAGAAACATTTGTTGCTTCCAATTTTTCAACAGATTTTGTTTTGTTAAACATGGAAAATAAAGAAGTTTAGTTTTCAGAAATATCCCAAAAATCTTGAAATTCTTTCATATCTCCGACAAAAACCTTATCCTTCACTTGTTTGTATTCTTTCTTATCTAACAAAAAATAAAATTTTTCCATATTTTTACTACAAGTATCTCCATCTAATATGTTAACAAATCTAATATTATCTCCATAGAAAGAGTTATATTTTTTCGCATGTTGTAATTGCTGTGTAATAAAATAATACAAGTTTCTAAGATATCTATTTTGAGCACCTCCGGAATCACATATAATTTTTAGATTAAAATAATAGTCTCTTTTAGGTGTATTAATTAAACCATCAAAGTTTTCAGTATATTCAAAACCATTAGAATATTTCATTGGTTGTTTTAAAGGATATATATTTTTTGTATGTATATTAATTCTTTTATCAGTTTTTTTACACTCGTATCCAGTAATATCTTTAATTAACCCTTTTTGGTATATTTCACATTCATTATGCTTTCCGTCTATATACCAAGTTTGTTGTTTTCTCCATAATTTAGTTTGTAAAGAAGATGATGGAATAATTATATTTTTAGGTTTAAAACACAACGCAAAGTTAATCATAAATAAAACGAACAAAATTTTCATAAAAATTCAATATTTATTATTTTAATCTAAATAAATTATAATTATGGAAAATACATTTTTAATAATAACAATTGTTGTTATTATAGACTGTATTTTATTTGCAATATTATTAACACAAAACCTTTTTACCTATGAATTAATATTAATTTGGATGTGTATTTTTTCACATATTTTACTGTCTTATGCTATTTTTACGAATAATACATTATTAATTGATATTTCACATGTTCTTTACGTGTTTTGGTATTTTATAGGTTTAACTTTTTCTAATATTTACATTCTTTTACTAACAGTAATGTTGTTGATTATAAATGTAATACTATGGATTATTTTTGGTGATTGTCCAATGGGAAAATTTGAATCAATAAACGAAACTTTTTTAGTTTATTTTTTTAGAAAGGTCATTGGTATTAATTTTAATATATTATATGCAACAATATTTGCTTATCTTGCAAAGGTATATTATGTATACAAAAAGAAAAATATATTACCGGAAAAAATAGAAACTATAAAAGAAGAAGAAAACCAAGAAGAAGTTTAAAAATTGTTTCCATTGTAAGTTTGATTTGTAAAAAAAATTTTTTAAAATCAAAATAAATGCATTATAGCTGTATTACCTAAGTAATTTATTTAGGAAAAAATAAATTATTTAATTAAAAGGTATTTTCTGAAATTTTTTTCTTTTCCTATTGTATACCCCAAGAATGGCTGGTGGACTTATGCAACTTGTCGCCTATGGCGCCCAAGACGTTTTCCTTACAGGAACTCCCGAAATTACCTTCTGGAAGGTGTCTTACAGACGCCACACAAACTTTGCCATGGAAAGTATTGAACAAACTTTCTCTGGACAAGCTGACTTCGGTCGCCGTGTTACATGCACAATCAGCAGAAATGGTGATCTTGCTTACCGCACTTACCTTCAAGTTACTCTTCCCCAAATTGACCAATCAATGAAGGGATCAACAGGACATGTATATGCCCGTTGGTTGGATTTCCCCGGAGAGCAACTTATTGCTCAAGTTGAGGTTGAGATTGGTGGTCAACGCATTGACCGTCAATACGGTGACTGGATGCACATCTGGAACCAAGTAACTCTTTCTAAGGAACAACAAGACGGATACCACAAGATGGTTGGTAACACCACACAATTAACATACATCACTGACCCTGGATTCGCCGACGTTTCTGGACCCTGTGCTGCTAACGGAGGACCTGCTCAAGTATGTGCTCCTCGTCAAGCTCTTCCTGAGACAACCCTTTACGTTCCTCTTCAATTCTGGTATTGCCGCAACCCCGGTCTTGCTCTTCCCTTGATCGCTCTTCAATACCACGAAGTAAAGATTAACATTGATTTCCGCCCCATCGGTGAATGCTTGTGGGCCGTTAAGTCTTTGTCAGAGACCAGCGGCACACAATCAGTAAGCACTGCTTACCAACAATCTCTTGTAGCCGCTTCTTTGTATGTTGACTACATCTTCCTTGACACTGATGAGCGCCGCAAGATGGCCCAAAACCCTCACGAATACTTGATTGAGCAAGTCCAATTCACTGGTGACGAATCTGTTGGTTCCTCTTCCAACAAGATCAAGTTGAACTTCAACCACCCTTGTAAGGAATTACTTTGGGTTGTTCAACCTGATTCCAACGTTGACTACTGTGCTTCTCTTGAAGGTGGTGAGACTCTTTACAAGACTCTTGGTGCCCAACCTTTCAACTACACTGATGCCATTGATGCCCTCCCCAACGCCATCCATGCCTTCGGTGGACTTGAGCAAACATCTGGTTCTGAGGCTTTCTTGAACAGCACTGGTTTGTTCGAGCTTGACCGTGCTGGTGACAGTGATAACGCTGCCACAACCACACACACTGGTGCTGCCATCAGTGGTTCCACACTCTCTGATGCTGGAACATTCGTTCTTGCCGAGACTGCCCTTAACATGCACTGCTGGGGTGAGAACCCTGTTGTAACTGCCAAGTTACAACTTAACGGCCAAGACCGTTTCTCTGAGCGTGAGGGTTCCTACTTTGATGTTGTCCAACCCTACCAACACCACACTCGTTCCCCCGATACTGGTATCAACGTATACTCATTCGCTCTTCGCCCTGAGGAACACCAACCCTCTGGCAGCTGCAACTTCTCCAGAATTGATAACGCTGTTCTTCAACTCGTTCTTTCTTCTGGCACAGTATCTGGCACCAACACTGCCAAGGTTCGTGTATACGCTGTCAACTACAACGTCCTTCGTGTAATGAGTGGTATGGCTGGACCTGCTTACAGCAACTAAGCACATTAATTGTCTGTAAATTATAAAAAATAAAAAATTAAATAAAATAAAAAATTAAATATTTAACTTACATTTAAATATTTAAAAACTAATTCAATAAATTACTTATAATTTATGAACATAATTATTTTATTTTGTTTTCTATTGAGCACATCATTTGATAATTTATCAAAAATAAGAAAAGCTTCTTGTTTTTTTTGTATAAAAAACAGTAATAATAATTTTAATAATAGCACAAAAGAAACTGTTATTTTACCAATTGATTTTAATCAAATTGTTGAAGAATATGATAATATTGCTATTGAAAACCTATTAGGACATTTGCCAAAAGCACCAGAAAATGAAGAAGAAATAATAGAGGATAGTTTTGAAGGTTTTTTAAGAAATGAATTTTATTCTATAGCAACAAACAAAAAAATTAATTTTGAAACTTATTATATTTGGAGAAAGAAAGTCGGTATTGTTCTTACCAAAGCTGAAGTAAAATATGTTTATGATAGTATTGTTGAAAAAGGAAAATTATGCGATTTAATGCAATTTATTACTATCAATAATATTATTGATGAAGGAAATGCAGGAGAATTTTAGTTTTATTTATAAATAGAATAAAACTAAATGATGAACATTTAAATGGAATTAGTTTGATTTTTTCTTGGTTAATTTTCTTTTTTTTTCTTTAACTTTTCCCTTCTTATTCTTTTTAGATTTTCTTGATTTTTTTTTTCCACCTTTAAGTGAAATAAATTTCTTTATAAGCTCTCTTGCATCACTTCCTATTTCTTCACTTCCTTTTATTCTATCAACTGTTTTTTGTTCTCTTTTTAATCTATCCTTTGCTATACTGGTTCGGTTCATGTATTTATCAGTTGCTAATAAATATTCCATCATATCCGGAAATGTATTTTCAACATTTTTCATTATTAGTTTTTTTAATGATATTTCCTCTATTTTTGGTCGTAAAAACTTTCGTGATTTAATTAATGTATCGTAGATAAACATACGACGTCTAATTTTTTCATATTCACTTATAGGGCTTGGATTATCTTTTTTACGAGTTGATAAATTGCTTGATTCGTTCAGACCTTGTAAAACCTGATCGGCAGAAATATTCCAAGGTAATTTATCATCTGTAGTAATAGTAGTTCCACTCTCAAAATCTATATTTTTAATCACATATTTATCAGGTAAAAAAGATTCAAGCACATACATATTAAATAAATCCTGTTCACTACCTTTGGTATATTCTTTTCCAAAAGCGTTGTGGATTAATTCATATAAAGCACTCCATTTTGATGGATCTGAATCAGAAGTATTCGGATGAAGAGCGGTAGGATTAACATTTCGTTCAGGAATATCGCTTTCTTCAGTATCTAATAATTCATTAATTGTTTCTGTATATTCCTTACGTGTTTTTGTTGATCTCACTGCTCTTGATACAGGGTCCCAATCTTCTAATGGTAAACTGAACCCCACTATACCTAATGTAAGCGAGTTAAACTTACGCCACTTACTTCCTTTGGAAATATGCAAAGTCTGATAGTTAGGTATTTGATTTGGAGAAACACTTAAATCACGAAGCAAAAAATTTGTAACTTTTTCAGAACCAAGAAATGCAGCTATTTGTAGAGGCATGAATTGTCGCACATCCCCTTGATAAAATTTTTTAGTTTTTACTATCAGAGGTTGATAACCTGTATAAAATAAACTGGAATCATTGTCACAAGATAAATTAACCAAAGACAAAAAACCACTATTATTGAAAATACATGCTAATTCAACTGGAGAATAATCAAGCATTTTATTAATTTCAAAAGGAGCCTCAAAAAAGCAATCTTTGTAGTCTCCTTTCCCTGTTCCATCAGCTCCATAATCTTGAACAATATCTAACATGTATTCAGTTTCTATAGCTCCTTGTTCACCGTCTTCCCCAGACATCCCAAAAATAGCAAGCCACTGTAAAGGAGTCAAATTTTCATTATTAGGAGGAAAATTAGGTGGACAGTTAGGCTCTTGAGTATACACACTTGCTTGAATACATGGTTCTCTAACATAACCTGTTGAATTATTATCCGATAAAAACCTATCTAAAGTTTTATCAAATCCACTTTTAAAAATATTAACTAATTTAGAACCATTTTCATAAATTTCTGATTCATTTATCATAATTTTCTATATAATTAAATAATAATTTAATTATTAAAAGATAAAAAATAAATTAAACCTAACTATTTAATTTAATTATATATGAACACCAATAAAAAAATACCTACTGATCAACAAACACAAGAAATTATAAGTGCAAGAGAGCAAGATATCTTAATAAGAGGAGAAGAACACAGTGTGTATGACATAAATGGAAAAATAGTTACATTAAAAGCTGCATGTTTATGGTATGACAACGATTGTAGATATATTAAACCAAAATCAGCAGAAGAAGTTTCTTGTATTATAAATTAAATTATTCAACATCCTCAATAAAATCATTTAACCAGTATTTTTTTCAATGTCACATACAGTTTCTTTTAAGATTCTTGCACGTTCCACCGCAATACTTGTGGTTTCCGTATTGACCAAGATATCCATATAATGGTCAAATTTTTGTAAAGTATTCTTAGTGGTTTGTAATAAATCTTTATATTCGGACCATATGACATGAGATTTAATATCTAAATCATCAACATATAAAGATTGTTCTGAAATAATTAATTTATTAGCAAATACCAGACGATCACATCGGATATGTTGAAAAATTTTATAACATTCAAAATGATGAACATTGACAATTACTTTACATTTTTTAATTAATTCGTCACGTTCTGCTCCCCAACCAAGAATATTCAAACAAGATAAACCAGAAATTTGTAAATCTTCCCATAATTTTGTGCGTTTATAAGTTAATTCGGAATTAACAGATGCATTTTTTTTAGGACAAGCATTTACAATACCAACATCATATTTATATTTACGTTCTTGGTTTTCCAATAATTCATTTTCTTTTTTATTATATTGATAAGGAAAATAATAAATAGGCGCTGAGATCTCAATGTTATTCTCCTTAGCAAATGTTTTCATGAATTTTATATTAGCAACACTGTAATCAGCAACTTTGACACCACGGCGAATAAATTGCATAACATGGTCCATGCGTTTTTTTTCAGTCAAGTTCTCCACATTAAGGAAAATAAAATTGGGTGCGGTGTAAATCTCAGATGAGAAACCGTTCAGTTCCATCCACATTTGTGTAAATACAATAACTACGTCGGGTTTCAAATATTCTTGATAAGAGTTTGCAAATTCATTCAATTCTATGACTTCCTTAAATAAATTCAGTGAATCAATATAATCTTCAAGAACATTTACACTGGATTTGTATACCAAAATAAATTTCTTCTTAGACGAAAACATTATAATACAAACTGTCTTCAACGTATACAATATGTATGTAACTATTTATTTGATTTTACACATAAACATATTTCTGTAAAATTCGTAAGATTTATATAATTTATTCAACATCTTCAAACCACTCTTTTGGTTTCACTTTAGTTTTTCCTCCATATTTCACACCATAATTATTTATTACCATCCATTCACATATGTTTTCTTCTCCTAAGTAGACATCAGCAAGAACACGACCATATTTTTCACTTTCTACATTTTTTAAAATCACAATTTTATTTAATATTTTTTCAGCCAAAGCATCTCTGGCTATGATTGCATGTTTCTTTTCATTTTCGTATTTTGTTCTTAACTCTGGAGTATCAATACCACTCAATCTTACAGAAAATCTGTATATAGGATAATTTTCATAAGGTTTTGCGGCTATGGTAATAGAATCTCCATCATATACTTTAATAACCTTTCCTATTTTTAAATCAGGTTGAAAAGGTTGGGAATTATCCCAACAAGCATCTTTGAAAACTTCCTCGGGAGTGTTCATTATATTGAAATTAGATTTTTTTATAGAACAACAAAACATAATATATCAGATAAATTATGTTTAAATTTATTTTATTAATGCTTTTATTTTGTCTGCATCTTTATGTGCAAGTTCATTGATTGCATTTTGAATGCCAATGATTGCATTATCAAATAACAATTTAATGTCTAATTTTTTAGTATAATTTCTATCTTCATAAATAAATGAAGACATCTCTGACTTAGTTGCTTCAGGATATAAACCTTTTACAGTAATAACGTATTTTTTATTTTCTTCATCTTCAGATACCATTATATCAAAAATAACATCTAAATCGTAAACATTTACTTTCATTGATGTAAAAGCTTTTTCTATAAAAAATCGTTCAGGTGTTAACTCTTCGCTAAGATGCATGTTATATAATAACTAAATATATTATATAGCAATATTTAACTTATAAAATTAAATTATTATAAACCTGTGCATGTAGGGTTTCCTAAAAAGAAATGATACAAACTAAATTCTTTACCAAGTTGGTTTAATTTGTAAATATAATAATCTCCAACCCCAATTAATAAAATAAATGGTAAAATATACAACACAATCTTTTCTCCTAATAATATTTTTTCATTTAATTCAGCAGAAACACGTTTACGATTGTAAAAATAAAGACGTTGTGTGTTGGTAATATACAAAATAAATAATAAAGAAAAGAATGCAGTATTCCAACCTAATCTGGTTTTGGAAGAAAATAAAAAGATGGCATAAATGATTAATGCGTAAATCATACTATCAAAACAATTTCCATTGGACCAATCAACAGGATGCATATCCCGTTCTTTTTGATTAAAATTAAAACCACCTTCCAACATAATAAAAATAAATATCAAAGCTATTCCAATTAAATGCTTCCCATAAATATTACTACTTAAATACCTTTGTGTGCTACAGGAAAAAATTTGAGTTACATACCCACCAGCTACAACAAGAAAGGCTACAAATATAAAGGAAATTTTGGAAATATTACTTGTAAGTTTTTCACCTTCTAAAGTGTCTAATATTTGTTCTGCTATTTGTTCTTCTTCAATTTCTTTCATTATATATAAAATATATATATTTTATTAAAAAAACCGCATAAATAGATAATACATTTTTTTAGTAATGTCAGTTTTTTGCGTAAATAATCTACAAACTCAAAACGATTTGTTGTTGAAAAATCTTATAGAATTTTATAAAAACACAAATCACGTTGAGACAATTATGAAAATAATAAATGGTGAGTCCAATATATCTTTACGAATTGTTGATTGGTTTGTCACAAATTATTCAAAGAAAAATTATACTATATACGAATTACCAGTTTATAAAGCAGACAGTCAAACCATTATCCGTTTTAAAGTATATCATGATTATAAATTAAAGTTGAAAGCATATTCAAAAAAAAGATTTGATCCATTTTGTAGGTGGGAAAGAATAACAATTCCATTTGGAGAAAAACATATGGAAACTACTATTGGACAATTGAATTTTTTTAAATGGGCTATTGAAAACAAGGTAATTCAATACATAGAAAATAATTATCAAGTTATTGAAAATGATATGAATAGCAGAAACAGCACTTCCAAAAACAAAGATGGTATTGAAAAAGTAGATAACTCAAAAACAAGAAAGAAAAGAGAAGAATTATCCGTATCTGCTGTGAAATGTATAAAAAAGGAAAAAGTAAAAATTGTAGTAAAATTTGACCTATAAAAACATAGATATTTCAAAGTTGTCAATATCTTTGTTTATATTTTTTAATTCAGATATGATTTTATCTAAGTCATTATAAATCAAATAATCCACTCCAAGTTCTTTTCTTATTTCATCTTCATCTTTCTTTTGATAAGAAATTAATTCTTCTTTTGTTGGAATATAAATTCCATATTTATTTGTATTTTTAATAATTGGACTACATGAAGCAAAATATATTTTTTTGCAACCATAATTTTTAATCATTTTTATGAGATGTTTACTTGTATTACCTCTTACAATTGAGTCATCAACAATTAATACATTTTTATTTTCAAAGCTATTTTTAATTGCAGATAATTTCCTTTTAATATTTTGTTGAATAATATTTTTATTTTTCATAATAAATGTTCTATCAATGTAACGATTTTTAATAAAACCTTCTCTTAATGGTCTTTTTATTACTTCTTGAATACCATTTGCAAAAGTAACACTTGTGTCTGGAACAGGTATTATATAATCTATTTCACTACAATCCCATATTTGTTTCATTTTTTTTCCCAAAATATTCCCAATTAATATTCGGGCCTCATTTACATTTATTTTATCAATCACTGAATCGGGCCTTGCAAAATATAAATATTCAAATAAACAAGGTTGTAGTAACGAATCTTTATAATAATGATAAATAGGTTCGGTTTGATTATCTTTGAATATAATTGTTTCTCCCGCTTTTAAATCTCTAATAATTTCATAATCTAATAAATTCAAAGCAACTGATTCACTGGAAACAATGTAAGTATTCTCTTTTTTACCAAATATTAACGGACGTATTCCATATTTATCACGAATTGCAATCATACCATAATCCTTTATAATTATTAATAAACAATAACTACCATGCAATAATTTTTGTAAAAAGTCAGTCACTGCAAAAATTTTGCTTTCAGTTATTTCATTACTCTCTTTACTTAATAATTCATATAACTTACATGAAAAAAGAGATAAAATGATTTCCGAATCTGATTTTGAATCTACTTTTATGTGATAATTATCATAAATTATTTTTTTTATTTCTTCCGTGTTGATTATGTTTCCATTGTGACATAAACTAATTCTTCTCGGAAAAACACTATAAAACGGTTGGATGTTGTCAGTTAATCCATTTGTTCCGTAACGAACATGACCCATATAATTTTGACAATGTGAATTATCTTCATTTTCTTTTTGAAACGCATATTTTACTAATCCATCATATTTACGCACACATAATTCGTTACAAATTCCTACACTGTCTTGTCCTCTATGTTGTAAACACATTAATCCTTCAAAAATTTCATAAAAAATATCTTTATTTTTAATATTACTATGAACTCCAATAATACCACACATAATGTATAATTTATAGACTTACATTTAAATAATATATTTAAACATTATATAATTGAGCAATAAAGTCCTGAATATTATTTAACCAAACATTTCCACAATCTTCTGTATCTTCTTTATTATAACTTGCATAACAATTAGTGTCTAAATGTAATAATTGTATATTTTCAGCGTTATGTAACCATTTATCATGATAATCTTTACATTTTTCCAAATATTCTAAACTGATGTTTGTTTCTCCATTTCTATCTCTCTTTTTAATTCTTTCCAAACTTACAGAGGGTTCTGCATCTACGTAAACAACAGCGTCTACATTCATATCCTGTTTTCTTGTCTTATAAAAATATTCATAAATCTCATATTCTACGTCTTCCATATTATTTTCGTTTTTTAGCATTTTTGCAAAAACCATATTATCTGCCTCTAATGACCTTTCGCATATGACATATTTACAATTTGGATTCTTAGCGATAGCTTCAGCTAACACAGATGTTCTTGTTGCATATGCCATTACTTGAAATGCAAAAGAATATTTTACTGGATTTTCATAAAATTTTTCTAATATATTTTTGCTATTTTTATCTTTTATGGATTGCCATATGTTAACAGGTTCTCTCACAAAAACAAAATGATCCTTATTCCAACCATTTTCTTCATTCAATATAAACTTTTCAAAATTATTCAAAATTGTGGTCTTTCCAGATCCAATGTTTCCTTCAATTGATATAATAACTGGCATGGTAACTTCTTTCTCCTATAAGTGTCTACTAATTTGAAATCAATTTTTTATAGCAGCTGTTGATAATATTATATTTTAATATATTATATGAATCTGAAATATATAATATATTTGTTTCTTGTTTTAATCATATTTGTAATATTCTATTATTATTTCAATAAAAATACACAAGAAGGTGTAACAAATATTTTAAATATAAAAACAAATGAAAACGGAACAAAACGAATTCCTTTAAATATTTACCAAACTTGGAAAACATTAAATTTACCAACAAAAATGAGAAAATGTGTAGATTATGTAAAGCATCAAAATCCAGAATTTAAACATTATTTATATGACGATGAAATGTGTGCTACTTTTATTAAGAAATATTTTTCAAAAGAAGTATTCAACACCTATAATAAACTTAAACCAGGTGCATATAAAGCAGATTTATGGAGATATTGTGTTTTATATATTAACGGTGGCATATATATGGATATTAAATTTCAAAATATTCCCGGTTTTAAATTAATTGGAATTACACAAAAAGAACATTATGTAAGGGACCTAATGGAAAGTGGTGGTGGAATTTATAATGCATTTATGGTTAGTTATCCAAATAATCCTTCTTTATTAGAAGCTATTAAACAAATTGTAAAAAATACTGAAAACAATTATTATGGAGAAAGCCCATTAAGTCCAACTGGACCAATATTACTTAAAAAAATATTTACTTCTGAACAACTACAAAATATGGAAATGACTATTGGAGATTACAATGGAGAATTATGCATATTTTACAAAAATGTCCCTATTTTAACCTGTTATAAAGGCTATAGAGATGAACAAATAAAAACTAAAAATTACAAACCTTACTCCTATTTATGGGACACAAGAGATATTTATTTTAACTAATCTTTATTTTTTTGTTATTTTGAACAATCAGAATAAAGAGAGACCATAAAACTAATACAAAAAATATATAACCCATATATATTTTGTGTAGAAAATGTATAAACTATCTTTATAATTTATATGTATTATTTCTTAATAACAATTATATTCTTTTTATTTTTTTATTTTACAGTTTCATATTTTGGACTCTTTTTGAAAAAGTCCGAGAACCCAGAAATTAAAAACAACAAAATACCTAAAATAATCATACAAACATGGAAAGATGAAAATATACCTCAAAAATATTTACCGTTAATAGAAAGTGTAAAATCACTAAATAACGATTATAAATATTTATTTTTTTCTGACGAAGACATTGAGTCATTCATAAAAAAAAATTATTTAGAATATTACAACACTTATCAAAATCTACCAATAAAAATACAAAAAATAGATTTTTTTAGATATTTGGCCGTGTATCATTATGGTGGTATCTATTTAGACCTTGATATGCAGGTAAATAAAAATATGGATGAATTATTGACAAATGACATTGTGTTTCCAGTTGATGAATACATTAACGTTTACAATAAAAGAATTAAAAGATACGGGGATTTTTACGATAAAAACCAATATTTTTTACTTGGTCAATATGCATTCGCTTCCGTTCCAAAACACCCTTTTTTGAGAACTTTAATAGATGATATACATAAAAATATAAATAAAACAATAAAAAACGTAAATCATAACAGTGAAAATTACGTTTATTCTACAACAGGTCCTGATTTTGTTACAAAAAAATATATGGAATTTGAGAACAAATACTCTATTTCAATATTAGACAACAAAAAAAGACAACATTTTGGTGATTTTGCAATTCATAAATATTTCGGTTCATGGAAAAAAACCTAAAACAATACCCTTGAAAACCGATTTACAGGTTTATATTTCAAAATATCAAGTGTATAAGTTGTTGTTTTGAATTCGTCTTTACCATACACGTCTTGTAACAATAACCACTCAAATAAACCACCTTGATAACAAAAAACATTTTGAAATCCTAATGACTTTATTTGATTATATTTGTTAATCACAGATTCATCGTTTACATTTTTTCCATAAATAATAATATGTTTTTGTTTAAAATGATACATTTTAATAAGTTCGTTTAATATCTGCTCTTCCTCATGACAAGGAACTGTTTTTTCAATTAAACAATCTTGTTCTCTAATAGACAGTGTATTAATTAGTAAAAAATTATGTGGAAAATTAATTGAATATTGCACATCTTCAAATGAAGCCTTTTGTATTTCTTTCTTAAATAATGCAAACATACTAATTTATATCCTATTTTTGATTATATATTGTTTTTTCTTCAAATTAAATTATAAAATTGATTATAAATATATCATTTTTTTTATAGTAGTATATTTTAAAATGGACTTATTACAAACCAAATTAACAAGTGCAGAATGGAGCACAATTGAAAAACCAGTTTCAGATGCTGAAAAAAAAATTCTGAATATTATTATGGAAGGATACTATGATGAGAATATTTGTAAAAATGAGGTGAAAACGTTTAGTTCCTATACCAAAATAGACAAGTCGGAGGAAACAGATTATTTTGTATTTAAAAACTACTTTTATGATGATTTACAAAAGACTGTTAATAAATATGGATTAGGGACAACACTTACCAATCTTACTGATTTAGGGTTTATGGATGGTAAAATGATTAAGCCTTTAAAAAGTAGTGATTTAATACGTTTAAATAACTCTATGTCTGTTATTGAACAAAACAAATCCATGATTTTTGAATACATACTTATAGATATGTTTTCAAGTGTTCTTAAGTATATTTATAAGAAAAAGGAAAAATACATTATTGGATTATACACATTAATCCAATTAAAAAAAAACAATATACAAAATATAAATCCTTTTGTATTAAAATATGTAAATAAGCTAATTGACTATGGAGTTCGCATAACAGGACTAAAAAGAATATTTTACAAATCTGTGGATTTAATTGAAAAAAACAAAGATATTATTAAATATGAAGATGTGCAATTGTATTCTCATCAAAAGAGACTTTTTAGTCTTTTCAAAAATCACAAAAAGAACGAAAAAGAAATGGTAGAACTAATGGAAAAATTAGTATCTGAATCTGACAATAAAAAGATTAAAACACTAAAAACTGAAGTGGAAGAAAAAAGTGCCAAAAATACTCCAATGTTGGTTTTGTATACAGCTCCTACTGGAACGGGAAAAACACTTTCTCCGATTGGTTTATCTCAAGAATATAAGATTATCTTTGTTTGTGTTGCAAGACATATTGGGATGGCGTTAGCAAAAGCAGCAATCTCAGCTGAGAAGAAAATAGCATTTGCCTTCGGTTGTAAAACTGCAGACGATATAAGATTGCATTACTATTCAGCTGTTGAATTTACGAAAAATTACAAATCGGGAGGAATATATAAAGTAGATAATAGTGTAGGAACCAATGTAGAAATTATTATCTGTGATGTGCAATCATATATTACAAGTATGCATTATATGTTGGCTTTTAATGATGAGAAAGATATTATTACGTATTGGGACGAACCAACAATTACGTTAGATTACGAAGAACATAATTTACATGAAACAATCCATAATAATTGGAAAGAAAACAAAATATCAAAGGTTATTCTATCTTGTGCTACTTTACCCACGAGACAAGAGTTAAACCCTGTATTTATAGATTTTAAATCAAAATTTGAAAACGCAAGGCTTTATGAGATTACAAGTTATGACTGCAAAAAATCAATACCGATTCTTAATAAATCAGGTTATTGTGTATTACCTCATTATTTATATGATGAATATTCAGATATGTTAAGAGCAGCAAATTACTGTAACACAAATAAAACTCTCTTGCGATATTTTGATCTTAATGAAATTATAAATTTTGTAGAACATATAGAAAAGATGTTACCCGATGGTTATGTAGAATCCTATTTTGGAGATAATATTGAAAATATTACTATGAACAAAATAAAAGAATTTTATTTGGAAATCTTGTTAAATATGGAAGAAAACACTTATACCAAGGTATATGATTACTTTAAAAAAAATAAAAAAAATAAATTTCAAAACAATGAAATTGTTAGGTCAAAGAGTTTTAATCACGATACAACAAATACAAATTTAGAATTAAGAAGAACAAAAAGTGTATTTGAATTAAAAAATGATAAAAAGGCAACAGGAACAGGCGGTATTTTAGCCACAACAGCAGATGCATATACCTTTACTGATGGACCTACTATTTACCTTACTGATGAAATTGATAAAATTGGACAGTTCTATATTCAACAAACGAAAATTGAAAGTTCAGTGTTTACGAATATGATGAATAAAATAAATTCAAACAAAGAAAAAATAGAAAAAATAGAAAAAATAGAAAATCTACTAAAAAGTGAGGAAACCGATTCTTCCAAAGATGATAGTGATAAGATAGAATATACAAAAAAGAGTGAACATGGTAAACTTTCCAATGAGTCAATAAAATTAGTGGAAGAAATGAATTCTCTAAGAAAACGTTTATACTTAATCACATTAGACCCAATTTATAGTCCGAATACTGTGCCTCATCAAAAATTATGGGCTCCTAACGGAGATATTATTGAAAATGCGTTTGTTTCAGAGTTAGGGGAAGAAAATACAAAAATGTTAATGGATTTGAATATTGAAAATGAATACAAAGTGTTATTGTTGCTTGGAATTGGAACATTTAAATATCATTCCAACAAGAAATATATGGAAATGATGAAAGACTTGGCAGATAAACAAAGACTGTTTATGATTATTGCATCAACTGATTATATTTATGGAACAAATTATCAGTTCTGTCATGGATTTATTGGAAGAGATTTACAAACAGTCACTCAACAAAAATTATTACAAGCACTTGGCAGAATCGGACGAAATAATATCCAGCAAGATTACACTATTCGTTTTAGAGACGATAACTTAATAAAGCTAATTTTTACAAAACAAGAAAACAATATTGAAGCAAGAAATTTATGCGCTTTGTTTAATAGCGATTAAAGTATGCTTTTGTAATTAAATACGTTTTTTTACATAAAATTGATACATTTTTTATGTAACTTATATATTCAGTTAAGATATAAATTATAATAACAATAATCCAGTATGTTTGAAGAACAGTTGCTTGAATTATCAAAACTCGTAAAAAATACTTTATATGATGAACAAAACCGACATAGAAAATTTTATAAGAATTTGGAAAGTATTGTATACGAAGATCATATTGTAGATGAAATAATTGAAAAATGGAATACAATGATTGACGAACCCAGTTATCATGAATTGAGGGAATTATTAAAAAAACGTTTGAATATAACTAACAATGCCGAAATTGACGAAAACATTAAATTAGAGAGTTGCTATTGGGCAGAGAAATGTGGTTGCATTACAAATAACAAAATTTCTCTCCATGCTGTTAACTGTTATAAGGGACAAAGATGGTATGCTAATGATTTGGACGATTACTTTGGAAATGAATTGTATAAATATGAGTTAGTCGTAGGTGGTCCCAAACATGGCACTGTTATTATAAATGGAAATCATGATGAAAATGAGAATGAAGAGGATATTGAAATTAAATTGGATGATTTTAACCGAAAATTTGAATGCATTGAAAATTTAAATAAATTTGTTCAAGATGCATTTGACAAAAATAACAAAATTAAGGAACGCAATATAAAACTAACAAAAAACTTTGAACTATATACAAAAAAGGTTAAGATCAAAAAAATAATTGAAGTGTATTTATTATTTAAAACAAAATACAATTTAACAATTGGCTATAATAGTTCTTCAAAACGTAGGTATGATATATTTAATAAAAAAATAAAAGAACTAAAAGCTGAGGCTTGTGAACTATTAAAAACAAATGATATATGTGATGAAGAACTAAAAATACTATGCCAAGAATTAATAAATATTCTTGATATTGTTAATGATGATATGAAAGATTGGTTAAGTTTAATTGATGATGGAGTAAATGCGTATTTTTGTAAAGATTTAAGCGAGTATATTTGTGATTATATTTAATTAAAATATCTATATAAGACAAACATGTTTAGAAAGTATTTTTTCAAAACTTTTTTTACTCCACAATTATGCGATAAAATAAATATTCAAAAATACCCATGGGGTTGGAAATCAAAGGAAGAAATTAATAAAATAATTAATTATAAAGTTTCTAACAATGAACTATTTATACATAATGACCGAAAATTCATTCATGAATATCAATTAATTGAACACGCGGAAGATTTATACACTAAAACATACCATGCGTTTATAAATAACTATAATTTTTTAAATTCTAATTTGTTTTGTCCAAAATTAGCAAATGGTTTAAATATTTTAAGAAAAAATAGTAATGTTGACAATATTGATGAAGACATCAATATTAAAAAAGTAGAATTAATTGACAATTGGATAAAACATGGAAGAGTTAAAAATCAAAGGAAATTTTTAGGAATATATGATGAAAATGAATTTATACACGAAATTATTTCTGGAATGATAGGTCCAGAATTTCAATCTATTTGGGATCAGCAATCCATAAAACAAAAAGTAAGAATATTAATAAAATTAGATAATAGAAATGATGTGTTTGAATTTGAAAGAAATTTAATGATTCATAATGATGACTGGCAACTTTGCAATATCAATAGAATTATAACTTAAACTTTCAAATTTGAAAAGTAATCGATTGTCTTTTTTAATCCATCATGTAAACATGTCTTTGGTTCCCACTCTAATAATTCACGTGCTTTTTTTAAACAAGGTCTTCTCCGTGTTGGGTCATCAAGTGGAAGTTTATGAAAAAATATTTCTGATTTCGATTCTTTTATTAAATTTAATATTATATCTACTAATTCATTTACTGTAATTTCATTATCATTTCCAATATTGACTGGTCCTGTTGTTTTTTCATTTTCCATTAGTTTTATTAATCCATTTACGGTATCGTCTACATAACAAAAACTTCTTGTTTGCTCTCCATTACCATATACTGTAATATTTTCATTGTTTAACATTTGATTTATAAAATTACTTACAACTCTTCCATCATCTTTGTTCATTTTTGGGCCATACGTATTAAATATTCTTGCAACACGAATATCAATGTCATGAAATCTATGATAATCAAATAATAATGTTTCTGAAATTCTTTTTCCTTCATCATAACAAGAACGAATACCATTAGGGTTTACATTTCCAAAATATTCTTCATTTTGAGGACTTATGGTTGGATTTCCATATATTTCTGAAGTAGATGACAATAGCAATCTTGCTTTATTTATTTTTGCCAGTTCGCACATATTTTTGGTTCCAATATAATTTGTATCAAGTGTAAAAATAGGGTCTTTTTGATAATCTTTTGGTGAAGCTGGACATGCCAAATGATAAATATAATCTACTTCAAGGTAAATTGATTCAATAATGTCATGATAAATGAATTCAAAATTTGGATGAGACATTAATTCTGAAACATTATTTATATTTCCCGTAAAATTGTTGTCTAAACATATAACATAATTATCAGTGTTTTTCAGTAATTTTTCACATAAATTTGAACCAATAAATCCAGTTCCACCAGTAACCAAAATTCTTCTCATTTAATTAATAATAAACTTAATTTTAAGTATATTATTGATAAATCTTTAAAAATTATAGACCTGTTTTATAATTTACAACATATGGGTTCTCTTTTAATTGTTCTTCAAAACGAATATTATTTCTTTCTTCATTTACATTAGAAGGTAAAGCATTATGATTACCAGCAACACGTCCCATATTAGCTACATCAGGTGATGCATATGGCATATTTCCTACAATATCACGATTATTTTTAAGTGATTCATCCCTTGTTCTCTCGCGAACATGCACATCTGCATTTAATAGAGACATATTTCCTTTTGTTAATCTACCATTAATTGTGCTTGATTTAATATCATTATTTCTTTGATTTCCAATTGCTTCATATGATTTAAGTTCTCTGTGTCCATCTGTAGCTCCTACACCACCAGTATAAAAGAAATCACCTGTTTCGTTTCTTGTTGTATATGCAACTTGATGGTCAGTTACCATATAAGCACCACCATTTTGATTAGAATTAATATTCATATGATTCTTAGAATTCTCTGTAGTTTCACGAATGGTAGTTGGTAATCTATCTGCAGGATTAAAGATATAGGAGTTAGGAACTTTTGTGCCAGGATTTTGGTAAGGTCTTAGAGAACCAATTACATTTTCTTTTCTGGAAGGTCTTAAAACATCTAATAATGGAGCAACTGCTGCATTTAATCCTCCACTTACCATTCCAAAATAAGTATCTTGTTTATTTGATGAACGGTTATTAGGATAAGCCTTTTTAGATTTAATACCATAATCGTCTGTTGTTGCTGCATTACGACTATTTGCATTGGCGACTCCAAAAGGGGTAGGACCTAATTGTTGATTATGAGAAGGCATATACTCTCCAGGAATGTAACTTGCATTTTGTTCTGCACCAGCAACACCAGTATATGATGTGGTGGTTTCAGGTCTTGTTACATGCCTATCAATAGGAATAGAATGAAGAGCTGGTCCTTTTTCTAAACCAGTTGTGGTTAAATATCTATCTTTTGTCATTTCAAAATCAGTATCAGGTCTATTCTTTTCAAATGCACCCATACTTTCTGCAGTTGGTGCAGTTTGTGTAATTCCATTAGCAGGACCTTCATGACCAATTAAAGATACACCACCAGCTCTGGGGTTGGTGAGAACTCTTAAATCATCAACAGTCTTTGGCATCCATGTATCACGATTCATCATTCCTGAATTGAAACCATCTGAACCATCACCTAAACCAGGAGCAACTCTTTCTTCTTCAAATGGTTTTACATTAGCCATTTTCATACTGGGATTAATTCTTGATTGAATAAAGTTGTTTTGATTAGGAGTTCCATATGCCCAATGCACATTTTCATCTGGTTTGAATAAAGGTGATTGTTCTTTTTTTATAGATATTTGAGAACCACTACCGGTATAACTATCTAATAATCCTTCATTTGTATTAGCTAATGCTTTTACGGTTCTCAAATTACTTCCAAAATAAGGAACCATATTATTATGTTGAAAATAACTACTATTTACCTTATCTCCAGTCATTGAATAAAAGTTAGGCTGTTCTACTGAATCCGTAGTTGCCTGATTTTGTTTTGAATGGAAATATTTATCAGTATACACACCTTGACTATCAAATTTATTTAATCTTGATAAAGAAGACGTTTTCTCATATTCTTCCAAACCTTCAACATTGTTTTCGTTATAATTTTTATCAGGAGTATTGGTGTTTGGTAAATAATTTGTAAAGGATTCATCGGACTTTTCATCCTTTTTTTGATTAGAAACCACATACAATAATCCTAATGCAACACCTGGTATCGCTAATTCCATTATAATATATAATATTATAATAACATATTATAAATTTGTTGTTTTAATGAAATTTTGAATTATTACAAACATTCTTATTTTTTCCCATACACATACTTGTTTCACCATTGAAAATATTATTGTATCCTCCAACCATGGGAACTTTGGTGACATGAAAATCTTTCTCTAAAATGCGTGTTTGGATATTATGGTCAAAAGTTCTTTCTAAATTATTTTGAGGATTCAAGTAAGGAGTTTCCCATCTATTTCTCTCTAAATCTCTGTAACTCCAAGCGGGATGTGATGCTCTGGATTCCTCAGTAGTGGGTAATTCGTCCTTATATTTATAAGGAGATGAATTGACTGCGCTTTTTTGATAATTATTTTTATTTATCAAATCTCTGTTTAATGTTCTCGTCAATCCGTGTAAATCACTTTCAATGTTTACAGTATTAGTATGTAGATTTGCACCCCATTTTTGTAATCTAAAATGAGGGTCTTCTTTAAAAGGAAGATCCATACCAGCACCAGGTGTATTTAAAAAATATCTACCTTGAAACGTGCTTTCATCTAATTGTTTTTTAATCCTACTTGGGTCATCATGAAATCTTGTAAATGACATAAGTTATTATATAACAATAAAATATTTGTTTGGAAAAATATATTTAAATATTGTTTTATAAAAAATACATATGTCTGAACTTCCTAAAATATGTTTAAACATGATAGTTAAAAATGAAAGTAAAATTATTACTCGTTTATTAGACTCTGTTTCAATATTACTTGATTATTATGTCATTGTAGATACAGGTAGCACAGACAATACAATTGAAGTAATTACTGAATTCTTCAAAAATAAAAATATTAAAGGAAAAATATTACGAAAAGAGTTTGAAAATTTTGGAACAACAAGAAGTTATGCCTTAGACAAATGCGTATCAGAACCAAATTCTGATTTCATTTTATTATTGGATGCTGATATGCAAGTTCAATTTAAAGAAGATTTTGATCCTCAAAATTTTAAAAGAAAATTAATATTTGATGCATATTATTTAATGCAGGGTAATGATAATCTTGTTTATAAAAATGTAAGATTTGTAAGAAATTCTAAAAGATTTTTCTATAAAGGAGCTACTCATGAATTTATAACAACTAACAATCAGTATACAAATGGGACTATAGCAAAAGAAATTATGTATATTAATGATATTGGTGATGGTGGTTCAAAAGGAAATAAATTTAAAAGAGATATAGATTTATTAGAAAAGGCGATTAAAAATGAACCAAATAATATTAGATATTTATTTTATCTTGCAAACAGTTACAAAGACGACGGACAGTATGAAAAAGCTATTACCTATTATCAAAAAAGAATTAAAAGTGGTGGATGGGAACAAGAAATATTTTGCTCTTATTATTATCAAGGTTTGTGTTATAAAAGTTTGGGTAGAATGGCAGAGGCTATTTCCAGTTGGCTTTTTGGTTTTCAATTTATGCCTTCCAGATTAGAAACATTATACGCAATTATTAATTTTTATAGAACAACTGGAAACAATTTACTTGCTTATCATTTTTTTAAGATTTCTCAAGATCATAGAAATTTACTTGAAAAAGAAGAAGACCAGTTGTTTTTATCAAAGGACATATATGATTATAAATTAGATTATGAACTTACTATTATAGCTTATTATGCAAAATTAAATCCTTTGGAAATAAATAATTTATGTCTGTATCTATTAAATAAAAACATACCCGATGATATTAAAAATAACATTTTATTTAATTACAAATTTTATTCTCAAAAACTCAGTGAATTGAAATGTAAATCAAAAATGCAAATTGAATTATTAAAAGAAACTGGAAAAAATTTAAAAACAGAACATTCATATCAATTCCATCCATCTACTCCTTCCATTTGTATGCATAATGATAAATTAGTTTCTGTAGTAAGATATGTAGATTATTATTTAAATGAAGAAGGTTACTATAAGTCAAAAAATGCTGCTGGAAATTATGATAACTTGAAGACTATTACAACAAGAAATGTGTTTAATATATTTAATATAAATGGCAACAAATTAGAGCTGGAAAAAGAATTTGAATTAAAATATGACACACAATACGATGGTTATTATAAAGGCACTGAAGATGTAAGAATAATGAGCGATAATGAAAATATTTACTTCACTGGAAATAAAATTACGAAAAACAATCCACTTCATATTCATATTGAATATGGAATAGTAAATTTAGAAAATAAACGTTCAGAATCAAGTTTATTAAATATTGAAAACAAAAATAGAGTAGAAAAAAATTGGGTATTATTTAAAAAAGGTGATAAAAATTATATTATTTATAATTGGTTTCCATTAACAGTTTGTAGTTTTGACGAAACACTTTTTGATGAAACTTTATCCACATATGATGTGGATATATGTGAAAAAATAGAAACATCATCTTTATTCAAGTTAGTAAGAGGTTCAACAAATGGAATAGTGATAGGAAATGAAATCTGGTTCATTGTGCATGTGGTAAGCTATGAATCAAAACGTCATTATTATCATATGTTTGTAACATTAGATTTGGATACATTTAAAGTCAAAAAATATTCCAGTTTTTTCACCTTTGATAAAAATAGAATAGAATATTCACTTGGATTTGTTTATTTTGAAAAGGAAGATAAATTCTTAATTGGATATAGTAAAAATGACAGTGAACCAGATTATATGTTTATAAAAAAATCTGACGTTGAACCTTTTATGCAAGATTTTAGTTAGATTTTTCTTCTTCAAATTCAATTACTTTTGCATTTCTACAATTTTCGCCATATGTTTTTCGGTGCCATTTTGAAATACCATATGTTTTTATGCCCTCTCGATGTTGTTTTGTTCCATAACCAACATTTTTTCGGAATCCATAATATTCATCTAATTTTGGGTATTTATCACAGATTTGTTGTATATATTCATCTCTTGATGTTTTAGCAATAATACTTGCAGCAGCGATTCCCATATATTTTGCATCACCTTGTTCTATTGTGACACTTTTTAATTGTTTCAAAGATTCACTTTTAGAATCATATGTCATATAAGGTGTGAAATAATTACCATCTACCACAGCAATAAAGTCATCCATTTTTGCTTCATTATCCTTTATTTGTATATTTTGAATGATTTTTTTAATACAATTATGCATTCCTTGCATAACAGATTTTAATATGTTAATTTTGTCAATAACATCTGCATCTACAAACTCTACATGCCAAGCAAGAGCATTTTTTTTAATATATTCAGAAACAGCATTAATTTTTTTTTTAGATGAAAACTTTTTACTATCTTTTACGTCTTTTCCATCAAATAACACAGGATCTTTAGGTAAAATTACACAAGCTATGTATACTCTTCCAAATAAACAACCTCTTCCAGCTTCGTCTATACATATTTCATATTTATTTAGTTCATCATAAAACCTTTCCAACATGTTTATTTTCTATAATTATACAAAATAAATTTATTCAATTTTTATTTATAACTTTTTGAAACATATATTTTCAACATATACTATATATCCTTAAATGAAATTGAAAATCACACCATTAATAATATTTTTAGTTATGTTAACTATTTTGATTGTTTTTACAATGATTTGTAAGTTGCCTTTTATGCAAGAAGGTTTCATTTCATTCAAGCAATCAAGTTCCGAAGGTTCAAGAGAAGTTATACCACAATATAGTAGTTCAGAAAGACCTTATAAATTATACGATAGTATGTATTTTGACAATATAAATGGTAATTTAATAGAAGTTGACTCTCCTGCTTATGTAAGTGGTAATGTAGATTTAACCGGAAATACAATAAGCAGTATTAGTGTCTTGCCAAGAAATTCCGTTGATGTATATACATATGAAATCAATTCAACAAATCAAATTCTCCCTTCACAACCTACCAGTCTTAACTCATCTTATAAATCAATGATTTATAGAACTGAAAGTGATACAACAAATAAATATACAGTATTTTACATGCCATGGGGGAAAAAGACATATTTGCATGTAATCAATACTTCAACAAATCCTGCTCAAAGTGAACATTTCTATTTATTTAGTGATACTTCTGTTGTCTATAATAAAGATTTAAATAGTGCTCCTTTAACCGCATCAAGCTATATTCAAGACACTGATTCTAATAACAATTATGAAATAATTATTTCAAATTATAATAGTGCCAGAAAGGTATACCAAATTTCAAAATACGTAAAATATGATTTGAAAAATGGTAATCTTTTAATTACCAACAATCAAAATAATTCTATTGAAGTGCACAAGAGAAATACAGAAAGTAAGATTTCTATTAATGTTTCTTCAAGTGATGAAGAAAGAACATTTGGAAATGATGAAAGTTATACCAGTGTTGATTTTTCAGTTAGATTGTTAAACGATGAAAGTGGTGCAAATTCTGTATTATTTGTATGCCAAGGTTTTGATTCTTTAGTCGCTGTTATTGGAAAAGACTACCAAGAAAATATTGTATTAAAAACAGTAAAACGTTTTAACCCTAACGGATTAGACAACGGAGAGGGTGTTGATTCTTCCAGTTCTGTTAATAATTTGACCAATACAGCTTATTCTGATTTATTAAGTAGATTTCTAACAGATTCTCCAGATGATGCAAGCATTCAAGACATTTTCAAAAACTTATTAAATCAACAATCTTCTATGCAAAGTGAAGAAACAACAAATTTAGACAACTACATTCTTAAAACTCAAGTGGTTCCTCCTGTATGTCCCGCTTGCCCTGCTTGTCCCAATTTAGAAGTTGACAAGGATTCCTTATGTGGTAACTGTGGAGGAAACGGAGGTTCTGGCACATTGTCTGGAAACGGAAACTCAACTGTCGCTGGAGATGCTATCTCAAAAAACAACGAAAAAGACTTAACTGAAAAAGTATCCGATTCTGCAACAAATACACTTGATGCCGTTGGTGATGTAACATCTGGTGCCTTAGGAACTGTTGGAAATGTTGCTTCCGGCGCATTAGGTGCTGTTGGTGATGTTGCTTCTGGTGCAGTTGATGCTGTTGGTGATGTTGCTTCCAGTGTAGTTGATGCAGGTAGTGATGTAGTGGATGCTGCTTCCGATGATAATAATACTAATTTGATGAATTCCAATACACAAATTCTGGCAAACTCTGAAACTGACCCTTATTCCTATCATGGTCAAGTTCCTTACAAACCCTCTACTGAATTTTTACCAAGAACTGCTGACTTCGGAGCATTTGGTAAGTAATTCGTTTATTTAATTATATAAACATAATCATATTTATATAATCAACATGGAAAATTTGAATGTAAATTCCTTTTTTAAAAAAAGACAAGAAATAGAAGACAATATTATTCGTCTTTTGCAAGATTTTGAAGAAAAATGTAATGATATTACTTACAAAAAGGGTATTTATTTATTCGGGTCACCAGGATGTGGTAAAACTTATTTCATTTCGCAAATATTAAAAAAAGTAGGTTATGATGCAATTAAATATGATGCAGGAGATATAAGAAATAAGAATTTGATTGAAACAATTACATCAAATAATATTTCTAATCAAAACGTCTTAGAAATGATGACGAAAAAAACTAAAAAAATAGCAATTGTAATGGATGAAATTGATGGAATGAATAATGGAGATAAAGGTGGTATTAATGCACTCATTAAGTTGATAAGACAAAAAAAAACCAGAAAACAGAAAACAGAAGGGAAAACAATGAATCCTATAATTTGTATTGGAAATTATTACACAGATAAGAAAATGAGGGAACTTATGAAAGTATGTAATATTTTTGAATTACCAAAACCTGATAATGAAGAAATAAAGAATCTTTTGCAAAGTTGTCTTGAAGATAAAATAAATATTTCTAACGAAAATTATGAAATTATTTTAAATTATATTGAAGGAGATATGAGAAAATTAAATTTTGCGATCAATGTTCTCAAAAGTAAAAATGTAAATGATGAAAATTCTATTATTAAATTGTTTCATATGAAAAGTTATAATGAAGACTCAAAATCAATTACCAATCAACTTTTGGAAAACAAATATGATTTAAATATGCATAATTATTTAATGAATGAAACAGATAGAACAATTGTTGCTTTACTTTGGCACGAAAATATTATTGAAAAATTAAAACAAATTTCAAACAAAGATGCATATCCATTGTATTATAAGATTCTCAGAAATATTTGTTTTGCAGATTATATAGATAGAATTACTTTTCAAAATCAAATCTGGCAATTTAATGAAATGAGTTCATTAATCAAAACTTTTTATAATAATAAAGTGTTTCATGATTTTTTGCAAGATAAAAAACTTGAAAAATTAGATGAAATCAGATTTACCAAGGTATTGACAAAATATTCTACAGAGTATAACAATTCATTGTTTATTCAAGATTTATCACAAAAATTATGTATGGAAAAGAAAGATATTATTTCCCTTTTTCAAGAAATTAGATTATGTATTGGAAAAGACTTTTGTAATAATAACGATTTGTTGTCAAATGTTGAAAAAATATTTGAAGATTATGAAATTTGTAAATTGGATATCAAAAGGCTATACCGATATTTGGACAAAAACTCAAAGAAGGATGGGGCAACAGAAGAATTTGATGAATAAAATTGATAATTGAAAATCATTTTTTAGTAAATCATAAAAAATGATTCGTGATATTATACATGTTTGTCTTTCACGTCCTTTGGTAAAAAAATATTTACCAAAAATTTTGAAATCACACAAATTTACAAAAAAATCAGTTATTGAATCAGTAAAAATAACTCCTACTGTCAAGTTTCAATCAAAACAAAATAATTCAAAACATATGGATGAATACTACAAAGAATTTTTACGTGAAACTCTCTAATTTATGCATATAATTCTTTCCATACGTTTCCATCTTCCCATCTAATTTCTCTATTTTTCATATACGCATTGTAAATAGGCTTATGTGTTAACCCTTTTTTATTGTTAAAATTTACACTAATGTTATATTTATTTTTTCCTATCATTTTATCTTTGTAATGTGTTACTTCAGCAAACCAATATCCTTTTTCTTTTTCATCGTTTCCATAAGCACCTTTAATTAGTGATTGATTATCTCCGATTTTAGTCATTATTCTTAAACAACCTCCGTGTTTTGGGTCATAATAATATTTTTCCTTCATATAAATATTATCATAAAAAAATTAACAGAAAAAATCAGGCATTAAATCTTTTTCTTTTATATTTTTGTTTACTCTATACTTTTCTACATCCATATCCAGAGATGCAAGCACTTCATCATCAATAAAATTTTTACCATTACATTTGTTAGGATCGCTCATAAATATAGCTTGCGCAGCATCTCCCATAATATCAGTTGTTCTTGAAATATTTATCATTTCATCACCACCCAATAAATTTTGAACAGGCGCAGTATTTATCGTTGTGCGTGGCCATAACGTATTTACTGCAATATTTGGAAATTCTTTGTTCCAATATTTTGACATTAGAGACATATTAAATTTAGATAAACTATAAAACAAATGATTTCTCCACCATTCATCTGTATATAACATATCTAAAGGTGGTGCAATAATTAACATATGTCCGCTTTCATGGTTATGCATATGTTGCAAACACTTTTGTCCAAATAAATATGACCCGGCTATGTTTACTGAACTCATTAATTCCACTTCTTTTGATGTTTGATTTATTGTATTGTTTAAACATAAAGCACTTGCATTTAAAATAACCCCATCAATACTCCCATACACATCAATTGCTTCTCTGATTGCAAAATCAATTTCTTTTTCTACACGCACATCGCATGGAATACCCATACAACTTGGTTTTTTGACCAAATCACATATTTCTTCTGCTGCGCTAAAAATTGTTCCACTTAGTTTTGGATGTTTTTGTTGTGTTTTTCCTACAATAGTTACATTTGCGCCTTGAATTGCTAACTTTTTTGCAATATTAAATCCAATACCCCTTGTTCCTCCCGATACAATATAATTTTTATTTTTTAAATTTGATAATACAGGAGTTAGTGTCTTATCTTTCTTAATTGATTTTAATACAAAAGCATAATTACTTTTCATTTGTATTTATTACTAATTTGTCTTTAAATGAATATACTAAATTTCATTTATGTCTACTGAAACAACAGGTTTACTTTTATTAATAGGAACATCTACAAAATCACCGTTTATTTCAAGATTATCACCGAATTCTTCTTTTAGTTTTTTGTTTTCTGCCGTTAATTTATCTGCTTTCATAGTCATTTCTAATAATTGACTTTGCATTACCAAAAGTGTGTTATTTAATTGTTCTTTCTCCTTTTCCAATTTATCTGCTTTCATTGATACATCTATTAACTGATTTTGCAATGACATTAAACCACCATTCATTTGTTGTTTCTCATTATTTAATGAATTAATTGCGTTTTGCATATTTTGTAATTGACCTTGCTGATTTTCAATAATTTGCACAACTTCACGATTATTCAAACTTCTTGGTTCTTTTCCTGGTTCATTCATCATGATGGGACCATTATTTTGTTTCTCCATAGCTTCCTTAATCATCTTATCACGGTTTGCCTCTATTTCTTTCATTTGTTTTAATACATCAGGTTTCATATTTGGCAAACCAGGTTCGTATTTACTTAGTAATTTATCAATATCTTTCATAAAAAACTTTTTTATGGGTTTTTCACTGTCATATTTTATAAACGTATCTACTGTTTTATCAGATTCCTTAAAAAAATTAGGATGTGCATTATCAAACATTTTTCTTTTATCATATGTATTATGTTCGTGTGAAAAAACTAAAATAGATTTCAATGGGTCTAACTGAACAAATGGAACAGTATAATCCTTTAAAAATTCTTTTTCTTCAGCTAAAGCTGCATCATCATTATATCTTGTGTTATTGAGAAGTTCCTTTTTAAATGCAAAGGTTCCAGCTGTTGCGTGATTCGGACCATAAGGACCACATTGAATCATTTTTTGAACGTGTTTAAAATAAATGTAAATTTCACTACTACCAGCACATAAAGCTTTTGGATTATTTAATAATTTTTCAACTGCGTGCGACACTCTATCTGGGGGGTAATAATCATCATCATCCATATACACAATAATTGAACCGCGACATTGTTTATGCATAAAATTTCTTTTTGCTCCAAGCATAATTTTCTTGTCCAATTCAAAATAACGTATTTGTGGTATTTCTGAACTTTCTACTAAATCTTTAATTTTGTCAGTTCCGTCATCTACGATAATCCATTCCATTCTATTTTTAGGATAGTCTTGATTTTTAAAACATTCAAACATTGTTTTAATAAAAGGTCTTCTATTAAATGTGGGAGTGCAAATAGAAACTAAAGGACGATGTTTATTTACGTTTTTTTTAGTCATTAATATGTAATAGTTGAATTTTAAATTTTATATACTTAAACTAATAAAAAATAAGTTTATTTAAAGGTTCAAAATATTCTAAAACAAATTCTTATATCGCACGAGAAGTTAATACTAACCAAAAATAATAATTGAAATAAACTACAATTATTATTAAATATCTTTATCTAAATTTAACACTTTATTTAATTGTTCACCTAAAGATAAATACAATGACGTTCCAATAGTAATAATAAATATGAAATTAAGATAGACAAATGACTGTTTTAATGTAAATCCAGGAAGCATACCTGGATTATTGGATAATTCACTATTCATAATGAAGATATAAGCAATTGCTGTAAGCACAAAAACAATAGACAATAGATTGCTTTTAAATATTGAAAAAAAGTTCACAACCATTCTTAAAAGTGTATTGAATATACTTTCACCCTCACAACTTTTTGATAAATTGGATGGAATTGAATTATCAATATGAAAATTTAATTTTTTAATAAGTTCTGAATAGTTTTCTTTAGAATAAATGCTAATTCCAAACAATGAATAAGCAAAGAAATAAACAATACACATAGCAGCTCCCAGAGGGACACTTATAATCATAATTAAAAGTAATCTAATAAATAATAATGGAAGCAAAATCATCCATCCATCTAAATACATCCTTGCTCCTTCTGGGTCCATAAGAGTCTCTGCAAAGGAAACAAAAAACATAATAAATACAGCAGCAAACATTAAATTCATAAGGACATTACTTGTTGAATCACGAACAAGTCCAACAAAAAAATCTTTCATTGCACTTAGACAATTTTTTAAAACAAAAAACACAGCGAAAAATATAAGTATAAAATTCATTTTACCATTGAAAATGGTTGCAAAAAAAGAAGGGATTAAAATGGTTAATAAATAATCCAATCCACTGGGAAACATTATTGCAAACTCAAAAAAAAATAAAAACAACGCCAATGGTCCTGCTGCTCCTGCTGATTCTGGGTCATCAGGATTAATAATGGCTTGCTTTTTTAAATCGGATATTGACAAATGCGGTATTTTTACATCTTGATTATCTAAAATATAAAACATGAGAAAATACCAATTATATGAAATGGGAAAACTGAATAACGCAGCAATTAGAACAGAAATATATTCAGCAATAATTTTTTTATCATTTGCTGTTGCTGTCCCTCCTGATATTCCATCTGTTAATGAATCTGAAAACATATTAAAAATTTTAACCGTAGAATCATAAGTATTTTCCATAGATCTTGCAAAAGACTCTCTCCAATCCAAGTCTCCTTCTGGGTCTTCTACATCATCATGTCCTTCCCAATTATCTCTATTTTCTTTGTCATTTATGTTAGTTTGTCCTTCAATTATATTGTTGAAACTTTCTACATCACCTTTTTTATCTGCTTTATTGTAATTTTTTTCTTTAACTTGTTCATTAGTGAGTGTATTAAAGGTTTCAATATTCTTAAAATTATTTTTAACATTTTTTTTTCGTTTTCTAATATTTTTTAATTTATTCTCCATATTTATAGTTTCTATATTGTGTTCTTTTATGGGTATAGAATCTCTAAATTCTTTTTTTTTACTTATTTTCTTATTATATAAATCCATAAATATATTATATATATAATACCATAATATATTTGCATTCTTAACTTGTTTATCTTGCATGCATCATTCCACAATTTCCACCAATAATTGAAAGAACATTATATCTTTCTTCAAATAAAGTAAGATTGTAGCTGTATTCATATAATCTAAAGTTTGATTTACGAACACCAATTAAATTTCCATCTTCATCACAAACTACATCAAAGTTAGAGCCAGAAGGATCTATTGTGGGTATATATGTATTCAATTCAAGTTCAATGTTTTTAAATTTACTCATATTAATTGCTCCAGATGGCTGATATTCAAATGGACTTGAATTCAATGCAAAGTTATAACAATACAAACCATCCTTTGCGTTACCTTTTGTTCTTACATATTTTTCCACATATTGATATACTCCTCGTGTCATTAGATTTTCACGATATTCACCATTCAATAAAATACCCATCGTTTCTAAAATATCCTTTCTATTTTCCGATTTAAAATTGCCAGTAATTGTTATTCCAGTGTTTGTTTCTGTTGGTAAAGGATGCACTCCCATTCCAACAGTAAGTGTTGTTCCCGGTATTGGTGCTATAGGTGCTAAAGTTACATTAGAAGGTAGACTATGATATGGCCAATTTGTATAATTACTCCATTCATTTCTTAAATTTGCATCATTACGTCTTAAAAACCACATCCAATTAGATATCATACCACTTGTTTCTACTTTTACTTTCTTAGAACCTATAATATTTTCATAATTGTGTTCAAAAACATCTTTTACCAAATACACATGGTCTTCTCTTGCAAATTTTTCTGTTTCCTCTTTAGATAGAAAACAATAAGTAGCAAGTAAATGTATATCTGCATTCCAAGTGCTAACTTTATTTTCATATTTATCAGCTGTAATTACTCCACCTGGTGGTGTTTGCAAAAATCTATACATTTGGAATCGTGATTCATTAAAATTAGGTTTTACATATGGAAAAGAAAAAGAAGCATCAAAAACATCTCTTACTTGGAACAAATCCTGAATAGGTCTGAATGTAACACTAACTGAAAGCTGATTATATTGTAAAGCGACTAATGGAAAAGCACAATTACTATTTAATGTAAACCAACAGTTAATAGGTATGTATAAATTTCTTCCTCTGATAGATGGTTCAGCACCAGTTGTAGATGTAGTATAAGAGGCAGAAGGATAAGCATTTGTTCTTCCAAAGGCATAAGCAGGATTGTTGTATTCTGTTGTATTACCAGTCATTTCATAGAACAGGTCTTTTTTTTCAGCTGTAAAATCTCTTTCTACCATTGCAGCTAAATATTCTCCAGTATACCTTTGAAGCATTAATCCACCACAATTAATAGTTACTTCTTTAATCATATGGGTTCCTAATTCTCTGATCCATTTAAAATCATATGGGGACCATCTACTTGAAGTTTCTGAACAAGGTGCATATACAGGACTCCAAATATCTGGTAATGTAACAACAATATACGTATCCATTAATAAATCTGCATATCGGGGTATTTTAAATGTAAAATGGGAATCTTCTGAAGTTCTTAATTCTCTTAAACCATCATAATCTATACGGAATTTTTGTAAACCAAAATTTGTATATTTTACATATGCTGCTTTAAAAAATGTTTTACAAGGATTTCCAGTTAAAAAAATGTTATTATTTCCTGTTGACATAATATTTAGTAATCCACCAGCCATTATTGATAATATATATTATATATTTTTATTATATTTGTTTATATATAGAATATATAATGGATTTATTTAATATTTTAGTCTATCTTTTTGTGTTTTTAATATTATTTTATGTGTTTTTCAAACTTATTAAATCTCGTAATTCCGATTTTGTTAATTTACAAGAAGGTATGATTGGTGAAATTGATCAACAAGAATTTCAATCAATTAAAAACAATAAAAATTTTATGAGTATTCAATTAATTAAAAGTATGGAGAACAAATATGGTAAATTACCTTTAAAAGATTATTGTATAAAAGCTTCTTATAATTCTGCAGTAACCGGAAAAAGTGTCAACAAAAAAATGGTTCAATATGTCCTATCAAGAGGCTGTCGTTTCTTAGATTTTGAAGTGTTTTATACCAAGAAAAATGAGAACTTTATACCAGTTGTTGCTGAATCTACCGACCCTGAATTTAAAATATTTAATACCGAAAATGACATTAATTTAGAAGAAATCTTTACAACCATTGTTAGCAGTTCTTTCTCTAATTTATCACCAAATAAAAAAGACCCTCTTTTTGTCCATTTAAGAATAAAAACTAAAGATACAAATTGTTATGCAGCTGTAGCTAAACTTATTGACGCTATCTTAAAACCTAAACTTTACGATGGAGAAATTACAAAAGAAACAAAATTAAATGAAATAATGGGTAAAATTATAATTGTTATTGACAAAACCATTCACAGAGATTACAAAGAATTTGCCAAATGCAAGGCATCTGATGTTAATTGTTACGATTTATCCAATTATACAAATGTAGAAAGCGGTAGTCAGAACATGAATTTATATAGTTTAAGTCAAATTGAAAATCAAGCAAACATTCCCGTTTTAATTAAAGACGATAATGTTTCTACTACGGCAATTTCCAGTAAAATTGTCTTGCCAGTAGATAATTCAAAAGAAAATCCTGTTATGAGAAAATTAATATTAAATTACGGGGCACAAATTGTCGCATACCGTTATTATAAAGTAGATACAAATTTAGCCGATAGTGAAACTTTTTTCAATGATAACAGAGGAGGTATTGTTCCTTTAGCTGCTGCTATTCCTTATTTTGAAAGAGCAACCAAAGAGATGAGAAATCTTACCTAATTTTATTTTATTTGGACCTGTTGTCCACTATATAAAACTTTTTGTTTTCAATGTAAATATGTTTTAATGCATCTTCCACTTGAGGAGATTTAGAAATAACTTGTTTTATTTCCCTTTGTCTCCTTTTTTTAATAGGAATAACTTTATGTCTTTTTTTTAATGGTAAGTTAACCGTTTCTTCATTTTTCAAATTTAATTTAGTAGTATTTTCAATTAATTCTGAAAAACTATCGCAACTTTTAGAAGTGCTACAAGTTCTGGAATTGCTTGCAAACGATTCTATTGATGTTAAGCTATCACTACTATTTGCATTTCTTAAACTCATTTTAAAAATTTTAATATATATATGAACACAAAATTATTTTTATAATTTTTTTATAAAAATACTTTAATAATATATAGAATAATTATGTCAAAAGATAAAATAAAAAATAACACATATGATAAAAAATTATGTGATAAAAAGATGACTTTTGATGAATGTGAATCTGTTATTTTACGATCAGCTGTTGATGATATAAATGAACAGATTGAAAGCAAAAAAACAAGTAATATAGACATTAAAAAATTAATCGGAGTTGTTGAAGATTTCATAAGAAAGAAAAAATTAATTTGCTATGGCGGAACAGCAATCAATAATATATTACCAAAATATGCTCAATTTTATAATGTTGAAACTACAATTCCTGATTATGATTGTTATTCTCCTAATCCAATTGAAGACGCAAAAGAATTAGCAAATATTTATCATCAAAACGGTTACAAAGATATTGAAGCAAAATCAAGTGCACATTATGGAACTTTCAAAGTTTTTGTCAACTTTATTGCGGTAGCTGACATTACTTATATTAATGAGGAAATTTATAAAAATATTTCAAAAAATACTATTAAAATAGATGGAATACACTATGCACCTCCTGATTATTTACGGTTGTCTATGTATTCGGAACTTTCAAGACCCAAAGGAGACATTGACAGATGGGAAAAAATATTACCCAGACTTCAATTACTAAATAAATATTATCCATTACCTAAAACTACATGTGAGGAAAAAGATTTTGTAAATAAAAGAAATATACCATCTGAATTAAATGAATTAATTAGAAATACACTTATTAATAATGGTGCAGTATTCTTTGGAGGGTATGCTTCTTTATTATATTCAAAATTTATGAATGATGAAGAAAAAAACTTAATTAAAAACATTCCTGACTTTGATGTTTTATGTGAAAACCCCCAAAAAACAATCAATATTCTAAGTGAACAGTTAAAGGCTAATAAACAAAAAACAAAAATAATCTTCCATAAAGGTATTGAAAAGATATTACCCCCTCATTATGAACTCAAGGTAAATAATAAAAGTTTAGTCTTTGCATATGAACCCATTGCTTGTCACAATTATCATATTATTAAAAAAGATGGTCAAGAAATTAATGTAGCAACTGTAGAAACCATACTTTCTTTTTATTTATTATTTATTTCTATTAACTTAGAATGTTACAATAAAAATAGGCTTTTATGTATGTCTAATTTCTTGTTCACTACGTTTGAAGAAAATAAACAAAAAAATAAAGGTTTGTTCAAGAGATATCCTTTAAATTGTATTGGAAAACAAAAATCACGTGGAGATTTGAGAACTGAAAAGGCACAAAAATACAAGGAATTTAAAAATAGACATGTCAATCCAAATTCTAAAGAATATGAAATGTGGTTCTTAAAATATTCACCATTTAAAAAGAAAAGTAAATCAAGAAAATTCAAACCAAATCAATTTAATAAGACCAGAAAAAACAAAGAATCTGGATTAACTCTTGCTAAATTGGAAAATAGTTTTTTATTTTAAATCGTTGTTAGAAAATCAATGGCGTTATTCACAGAAAAGTATACCAATCCAAACAAAAGACTTTTAAAAATTAGTCCATTCAAATTAAAATTTCCGTCGTCGTTATAGATTTTCAAAAAAGAAACATTTTTAAAAAGTAATCCATTAATAGTAGGTGTTGAGAACAGAAAATACAACAATGCGACAAAAACGGGCATTTGGATTTGATTTATTAAATTATCTAATTTATTTTCTCTGTGTTTTTTTTGTTCATATTCTCGTAAATTCTGCTCAGTTAGATCGTGTTGTTCTCTAACATAATCATTTCTTATTGTTTGATTTGGAATATGATTTGGTTTTATATTTTCATCAATCATCAGATTGTTTGAATTCATAGGAATATCTCTGGAAGGGAGATGTTGAGGCGGTAAAGTTTCAATTTGATTTCTAAATTCTTCTGGCAAACCTCCTCTTGGCATTTGAGTTTCTTGAAAATGTGTGTTTTGCATGTTTTCTGGAGCAGTTGGTTGCATCTGGTTCTCTACAATGGGGTTTTTTTCTGAAATTCCATAAGGATTGGGATGCACATTAATTGGTGTATAATTAGCTTGTTCATTACTCATTTGTTTGTTTTTTAAACTGGAAATACTAATTGTTTCTGGAGGGTTTCCACCAGAAGGATTATTGGATGGCAAATCTGATATTTTAGTAATTGAATTTTCCATGAACTATACAATGATGAAATATGTTTCATTGTATAGTTTAACGAATATATGTAAATTAAGTTTGTTCTGAAGATAAAATAGGAACTATTTTTTTGGTTTTATCACAAGAATCAGATTGTAAATCAAATTTATAACATTTTTCTCCATGTTTGAATATTTTGTTCTCAAAATCGCTAATAATTGGACCATTAAAAACAATACAATTCTTATCTGTGCAAACTTTTCTAAATAAAGTAGCTAATCCAAATCCTAAAATAATAGAGATTATAATTCTTCCAATATCTGTTATTAGTAACCTTCTAAAGTCCATCTATAATAAAACTATATATTTAATTTAAGACTGAACTGGAATCTTTGATATTTCCTCAATATTTGATGGACATGCTACTTCCTTTTCTTTAATGGAAAAACAATTGTTTGCTTTATCTCTATATTGAATTATTTGGGCATTCTCTGGTGTTGGATACACTTTAATTACTCTTAAATCTGGCATTGTAATGTAAACTGCAAACAAACCCAAAAATAAACTTATTAAAAAAGCCTTTGCATTAATATATTTAAACATACTTAATATATATATTAAATATATATTAATGTTTTTTCTTGACAATTTCTTTCAACATCCACGAAAGGTGTGTTTAAATTATTATGATCATTTTATGTTCTCTATTCGTGTATCTTTTAAACTATTTACTGCTTCTTTAAAAGCATTTGTGCATTCTATATATCCAGACATTTTTATTACTTCTACTACAGATACATTAACTAATTTATCAGAAGATTTAAAAAGCGTTGGTTGTAACAGAGATGAATTAATTTGATTTCTTCTTCTTCTTCTTCTTTTTCTTTTTATTTCCAGATTCTTTATCCTCTTTTTCTTGCTCTTCTTCTTTTTTAATTTCTTCCAACAAATCAGGATGTATAAATGATTTTTCCTGCACATCTTCACCATTAATTTTAAAAACAAACTCATTTTCATTGTCTTTTTTTGTTAAATTATATTGTGCTTTTAAACGGTTTTGCTCTCTAATTCTATCAAGTGTTTCTTTTCTAATACGTGCTTCTTCTTTTAGTTTCTGTTCTTTTTTATCTTTCGCCTTTTGTAATATTCTTTCCTTATTTTCTGATTGTTTCATAAGCTTATTTAATGCATTCTTATTTATTTTTGCATTTTTTCCCAATCCACCCATATTTTTCATCATAGATTTTAACATATCATTCATACCAGCTTCTCCTCTCGTGTTTTTCATTTCATTTAAAAATTGTCCTGCCTCTTTAACAATATCATCTCTTGAAATTTCACCACTTTTCATCTTTTCATCTAATCTTGAACTTACCGTTTTCATCAAGTTTTTAATTTTAGCAGGATTTTTCATTAAATTTTTAATAATATCTTGTGCGTTTCCTGGATTTTCCGCATCTACGCCTACAACTTCCTTAAATTCGTCTGCAACTTCTTCTGCTAATTCTTTTGCCAACTTTCCTATTTTACCATCAAAAAGTGTTCTTAAATGAGACTGAAGGTTCTCCAAATTGGGCATTCCTTCGAAAGAAGGCATATTAGGTATTTCCTCAGTTGTTTCTCCTTCTCCACCTTGTTCTTCTGATTTCTTTTGTGCAGATTCTTTCAATCCTTCAAATACATCTGTAATGTTACTCATTGTTTCTTGCAACTTTTCTTGCAAAACATTTTCGTCTATTCCGTCAAATATATTTGATGTATCACCAAAAGTTTCTTTGTTATCTACATTACCAACAACCGTAAACAACATCAATTGTAAATACTTCCAAAGAATCTTTTTAGAATTTTCACTTACACCTTCACAATTATATAGATACTTAAAACTCATTTTTGGCAAAAAATCTGTATTGATTCTACTTTCTTCTTCAAAAATTTCTTCATTTTGATACAAAATATCAAAAAATCTTTCAGGATATACTTTTGAACAATGATCTAATAAAATATGTAATTCATTATCACTAATATCAGGGTCTGCATATTTACGCCAATGTATATCGTATTCTGGAAAGACTCTTGTTAAATCATTTACAAAATCGGCTACCAACGTTCTAAAATTTGTAGGTAATGTGTTATTATCAGAATCCATATAAACTATATTAATAAAGTTATTTATATAGTTTATTTTTTATAGTATTATTTGTAATACTTACCGTTTATTGTGTAATGTCTTCCGAATTTCATCCAAAGAAAAATGCTTAATGTAAAACCAAATAAAAATCCAGCAATACATTGGTCTGGATGGTCATTCATAAATGGACGTGTAATAAATGGACCAATAAAAAAAGTCAACAAAGAATAAAAAACCATAATAAGCGCAGAAATAGGAGTGCTAAGATGCATAATATATAATTTATATATTTATTTTATTTTGTATCACTGAATGTAGATTTAATAAAATTTTCGTTTAGTAATTTAATATTATTACTTGGTTTTGATAAAAACAATTCATTAAATAAGTCTTTATCATTTTTTACTACCTGGAAATCCTTTGGAGAAAATGTCCCTGCTACACTCCTGGTTAATTTTGGTCTTGGAATAGTTGCAACATCTATTTTTTCTAAATTTATTGAAGAACATTCATTATCGTCGGGAGGCATTTATTTTTTTATTTCTTAAAAAATTGATAGATTTTTTTTTTCAATTTTTTTCAATTAAAATGGAAAGACCAAGCTGGCAAGAATATTTTAAAGAAATTGTTAAAGTTACTTCGACTCGCTCTCCGTGTAAACGTTTACAAGTTGGTTGTGTATTAGTAAAAGATAATCGTATTATATC
>MDSZ01077329.1_pt1 | contig 47164 bp, 43 predicted proteins | sample 811201 | NCBI WGS metagenome assembly MDSZ01 (sample SAMN05326647, study PRJNA326480) | marine metagenome | isolation source: seawater | place: Indian Ocean: North | collected 2010 | reverse complement strand
TCATGACTAAGAGCAAGCATAAAGTTCTCTGTATAGTTATATGTTATTGAGAAAGTTACGCTATTTTGATGGAATTGCCTAAACCAAGGATCTATTTCAAAATAGTCGAGCATATCATGCATCCATCCCATATTCCATTTCAAATTAAAACCTAACCCGCCAACATCTGTTGGTTGTGTCACCATAGGCCATGTAGTAGATTCTTCAGCTATGGAAAGTGCGCCTGGGAAATGCTGGAAAAGTACGTGATTAGCTTGTTGAAGAAATCTAACAGCTTCAGTATTTTCATTACCTCCATGTTCATTTGGAATCCACTCGCCTTCTGGTCTTAAATAATCTCTATAAAGCATGGATGCAACAGCATCAACTCTAATACCGTCAATATGGAATTCCTCAAACCAATATATAAGGTTTGCAACTAAAAAGTTTCTTACCTCATTTCTACTGTAGTTGAATATCAAAGTACCCCATTCTTTATGTTCGCCTATTTTGGGGTCTGCATGCTCATATAGGTGGCAACCATCAAAAAATGCTAAACCATGCTTATCTTTAGGAAAATGACCCGGAACCCAATCAAGAATCACACCAATTCCTTCTTCATGGCATGAATTAACAAATTCTTTAAACTCTTGAGGACTTCCATACCTACTAGTTGGAGCGTACCAACCTGTAACTTGATAACCCCAAGAACCATCAAATGGGTGTTCAGAAATAGGCATCAATTCTATATGTGTAAAACCTCTTTCTTTTACATAAGGTATAAGCTTTTTAGTTAACTCAGGGTATGTTAGTAATCTTGTCCCTGGCTTTAAATCTGCCGCAGGAACTGGTTCCCTTTCTTTGCCATCGTTCTCTATATATTTATTTTCAGCAGACTCATGGAGCCAACTGCCCAAGTGCATTTCATAAACTGAGATTGGCTTATTAATTTGACTTGAGGAATCTCTTTGGGTAAGCCATTTACTATCATTCCAACTGAAATTATTTAATTTTGAGACAATAGATCCATTTTGAGGTCTAACTTCATGAAGAAAACCATAAGGATCAGCTTTTTCATATATATGTCCCTCTTGAGTTCTGATTTCAAATTTATAAATATCACCCTCATTCATTGAAGGCATGAATAATTCCCAAATTCCTCCTAACCTTTTTTGCATTGGATGCTGTCTTCCATCCCAAGAATTGTTGTTGCAAATAACAGAAATACTTTTTGCATTTGGAGCCCATAGGCAAAACATGACACCCTCATGATCCCCTATTTTTGTAAGATGGGCTCCCATCTTTTTCCATATATGATGGTGATTACCTTGAGCAAATAAATGTCTATCAATCTCACCCATCCATTCTTCTCTAAAAGCCCATGGATCTAGTTGAGTGTGTTCAATACCTGCTCTGTTTACACTAATTTCATAGTCGAAATTTGGGTTTTCAGGTAAAACAGCCTCAAAAAGCCATTTATGATTAGATGCTGTTGCGTTGTATATTTTATTTTTGAAAGATATATTTACCTGATCCGCCATGGGCATCCATACTCTTACAACCCATTTATTTTTATAAAAATGAGGACCTAGTAAGTGTAAAGGATTATCATTGCAGCAATTTTCAAGGTTGAAAGCTTCTGATTTAATCCAGTCTTCTAATAAAGGTGTTGTCATGACTGGTTAGGATGTAAGAATTAAGCTTATCAAACTTTTTAGCTTTTCTAAGAGAAATATTTAAAAAAAAGGTTCTATTTTCATAATTGTATTTTTTAGGTCAAAAGAAAGAGTATTAATTTTGTGAAAAACGCTCAAAGATCCATTTCTATTTTCTCCATTGCCTGGATTTACACCAATAGCAGGCCAAGCAGCAGCTGATATAGATAATCTCAGTTTATCCCCTCTCTTGATAGTTATGTTGGTAGGTTGTAATCTGATGGAGCAAAAATTTCCTTTATCCCTTTTTGAATTTCTTGCTCTCAGAAATCCAGTGCAAAACTGATTTACAGAATTATTATTTTTTACAAAAGATAAAGCCAAACATATATCAAAACTCTCAAGGTCACTAAAAACTAATGTTTTTAATACAGGTATTCCAGAGATTTTAGTATCTTCTTCAAGAGAGAAAGTTTGAAACACCCCTACGTCTAATCTTTGATCAATATACGCTCTATTAGTTAAACCAGGGTTTTGCCCTAAATGTCCACCATTACTGGGTACAGGCCTCCAAGGATCATGAACAATGGAAAAATATCCAGAGCCCTCAGAATTTATTGAGAGACTCCCATCTTGTGTCTCGAAATTTGCTGACCCTTCGCTATTGAAGGTGAATTCTTGTCTTGAGATGAAATCATCTCTTATATCTTCCCAGTGATTTAAAGTTAAATCCCATATCTTTTTCTCACTCTTAGTTCCTTTTTTTGTCTCTCTTTTTAAATGTTTGTCAAAGAAACTCAATAGAGTTTCTTGAGAACCTTCCCACCAATTAAGATGAGACGCATTCCCAATGTAAATTTCTGGATCTCCTCCATAATCTTTCGATTTTTGGTATAGGTCTAATGCTCCAGTAAGATGTGGATCCCAAAGACCTCCGTATATAAGCATTGGCTTCCTAAACCATGAGGGGACTGTTTTTATTTCTTCGAAAATTTCTTCTTTGTCTAATAATTCAATCCATTTAATTACAAAATTATCGGGATCATATTTTTTTATTAGGCTTAATCCCTCTTGTAAGTAAGTTTTATTTTCAAGACTCATTCTAATTTGTTGCCAACCATCTGAATCCCTTTTACGTTTTAATTTGAAACTTGCAAGTTGTAAGGCCCAAGCAATGTTATTTTGCCACCAAAAAGCATTTCCATGACTACACCAATGGTTTTTTATATCAAGGCCAGTCATCGCTGGAGCCAAACAATCGGGAGGCTTAGAATTCTCATTACCAGTGATTTGAGTCAGTCCTTGATATGAAAATCCATAAAGGCCTAATTTGCCGTTGCATGAATCCAAAGATCTTACCCACTCATGTGTTGCAGAAGTGTCATCAGCTTCTTGAGAAAAACCTTTAAATTCACCCTCAGAATCACCTTGCCCTCGTACATCTTGAATCACGACCATATATCCATTAGATGCCCACCAATTAGGATGAGCATATGTAATTGTTGAGGCGATATGTCTACCGTATGGTTGTCTCATTAATAAAGTTGGCCATGAGCCTTCACCTTTTGGCCGCCAAATTCGTGATATTAACTTGATACCATCTTCAAGTTTTAAAGTTTTATCAAAACATTCACAAGGAATCATTAAATGTATTTTTATATAACTTTAGGACAATAAAGACCAATTATATAAATTGAAAGTATTTCAGCATTTAAGGGGCTTACTTTATTTTTTTTTGCTACATAATTAATCGCCTGCTGTGAATTTGCAGAGATTCCATTGGAATTCATATCTTTAAATTTATTACATATTGCAATAGCATCTTTGGGATTCTTTTTTACACTGTCCAGTAAATTAGATTGTCCATATGAGGGACTGATTGAGATACAAATTGTAAGAAACAAATAAAAAGAAATCCTTTTCATTATTTGTATTGCTTTTATTACCAGATTCTACATTGAAATAACTTTTTTTCAAAATATGATTCTAAATTAGCTCCTTTGCTCTTGTAATCCAACCTTTTATGGTGATCAAGGGTATTGAATTAGTATTTTTTACTTTCAATATTCTTTTGAATCTTTTTATTCTAGTTTCAACAACGTAAGCCTCTAGCGAAGATAGAGCTTTTAAAGTAGAAATACCACTATGCATCAAAATAAATGCATGATGAGGTTGCATATTTAAATCTGCTATAAAAATCGCCATTGATCTTATTTTTCTAAGTCTGCTAGCTGTGCACAAAGCATTTTTGCTCATGATGAGATTTATTTCTGAATCCTTTAAATCTCTTAATTTAATTATTGAATTGAAGTCGCTTTTTAATAAAAATTCTTTTTCATGCCGGTAATTTAATGGAAGAATTTCAAGACATGCTAGTGAATTCATTTTAAGAATTCCCCTTTATAAAGCTTTTTCTAACTTCTCCCAAGATAATAGGTTTACTAATATCTTCAGATATTTTTTCAAGTTTTCTTATTCTAATTCTTACATCTCTTCCTGACCGACTTCCTCTTTTGAGATTCTCAGATAATTGTTTAAGTGTTTGATCTATTGTAATTTCTTCAAGCTCTTTATCGGCTTTGGCTATTACTAAATCATAACCATTGTCATAAACGATAGGTAGATAAACTGCTCCCTCAATCTTAACGTTTTCACTATAACTTTGTAAGAAAGCCCAACTACTTATGGATAAAAGAAAAGCAAAAATTGTTGCACCAATTAAACGGAATTTTAAATTCCAGTTGAATATAAAAGTTATTATGGTTGCTATGAATAGAATTAATCCTAAAATTCCAAAGAGTTTAGGAGTTGATGATAATAGTTCAAAAAAAAACATTTACTAGCTTTAGTTGATTTAATTTCTTATATTTTGATAGCCTACTCTATTTTAGGAATCTAGTTTGAAAAAAATTGAATTTCCTAGAATAAATAAAAGAGTATTTATTGCTTCAGCATTTTTTGCTATTGGGTTGATTTCCCTAAAGTTATTAAATGATGCTGGAGAAAAGATATTTTTGCTTAGAAAATCTAGCTTTGAAAAAAAATTAGGAATTGTCTTTAATAAAAAAATTGATCTTGGAGAATATTCTGGACTAAGGATTAATGGTGTTTCTTTATCAAATGCAACTGTTAAAGATATTGATAATCCTGAATCAAGGATTGAAGTAAAGAATATATATATTGGAGTGAAACCACTAAATTCATTATTTTTTAGAAAATGGATTTTTAGTGTAAAATCAAAAGAAATAAATATCGATGTTGAAGAAAAATTCTTTAAGAAATATCAAAGATTAGATAAAAAAAATAAAAAAACTAAATTAAAAAGAAATTATGATATTCATATCGATTTACAGAATTTATCAAGTTTCAAAATAAGTGACTCAAACTTTGATGGTAATTTGAAATTAAATCTTTTATATCGTTCAAATCCAAGGTCTTTTATTGGAGTTTTAAATTCTAGAATCAAGGGTAAAGGAAATTTTAAGTTAAAATTTAATGCAAAAGATAACTTTGAAGATTTTGGGGTAGCTTTATTTTCAAAAGGAATCAATATTGATGGTTTTAATTTTAAATTTGGTAATAAGAAGGTTAAGGTTAATGATGGTAAATTAAAATCAAATTTTAAGTTCTATAAGTCTCCCAAGCATACTTATTGCGCTGGTAATTTTTTATTAAATGATATAGAAATAAATTCTTCCAATCTAAATAAAAATATAAGTTCAAAAACTTTAAATGCAATTTGTAATAAAGAGGTTTTAGACATAAATGCAAAAAATCTTAATTATGGAACTCTTACTTCTGTATTGAAATTAAATGCTGATTTAAAAAATAGTTTAGGCAATATAAAATTTCAAGGTGAATTGGGTTATCTAGATAGCTTAGATCCAGAAATAAATTTATCAGGTAATATCCCTTTTTGGTTTGATAAAAGAGGTTTTAATTTAGGAAATATTGATTCTATTTTTAATTTAAATAGAACTCAATTATCTAATTTGAATTTCTTCAGGAAATATGGAATAAGGGGTTTTATGACTGCAGAAGGTAGCTTGAAGGGTGATTTATTAAATCCACAAACATCAGTAAATTTTAATATCGATTATCCACATTTTAGAGGAATCAGAATTAGGGAGATTTGGGATGGGAACCTTGTAAATCAGGATGATGGATTTCTCTTGAAAATGAATAATCGATATTCAACCATTCCCTCTTTTTTATCTCTGAAATTAGATTCAAAATTAAACTTAGAAAATATTGAAGTAAGCAGGATATTTGATACCTACAAAGGTAATCTCAATATTTTAAAAAAAGGTGATTTTTATGAATGGGAAGCCAATAATTTTTCTTTAAATGAAATGGAATTATCCTTATCAGATAATAATTTTGATAGAGTTGAAGGCATTTTGAATGGATCTGGAATAATTTCTAAGGATCAATCTTATTTAGATGGTCGATTTGCTCTCAGCCTTGGTAAGTATAAAAATATAAATTTTGCAAATTCATTATTTGATTTTGTGCAAAATGACGAAGTTTTAAATATTAATTCATCTCTTTACCCTATAGATGGAGGTGTTATCGACTTGGCATATAAATCTAATAGTGATGATTTAGTTAATATTGGTTTTAGTAATATCAGTGCTAATTGGACTGTTTTAACAGCAATAGATATATTGGATTTTGAAAAAAATGAGAAAATTGAATATGGCACTTATAAAGATTTAGAAAATATTCAAATAATCAATGTGAAAAAGACATTGGATGAGCAATTTAACTTTTTTAATAAATTATCAAGAGACAATAGCCAAAGTTCAAAACAAATTAGATTAAAAAGATATTTGAATAAATTTGAAGGCAGATATAACGGTTATTTAGATGTGACAGGCAATAATAAATCAAATTATAAAATTAAAACAGAATTGAATGGTTATCTTAAGGATAAAAATATAGCTCTTAATAAAAAAAATAATTTTTCTATATTTTTGGATGGAGGTCTATTTGAGGACAAGGGCTCTCTAAAAATAAAAAGATTACCTCTTAGTGCCGCAAATTTATTTTTCGATAAATCAAGAGATTTCAAAGGAAGTTTGGATTTAAACTTAAATTACGATTTAGATAAAAAAAGTTTTTCTAGTTATCTTTCATCATTTGATACTTCAATAAATGATTACAAAATAAAATTACAAAAGGGAGAGATTGGATTCGATAAATCAAAATTCAATATTGCATTATCATTCTCTTCAAATAAAGATGGAAATCCTATAACTTTTTCTGGAATAATTCCAATTGATAAAGAAAATGAGTTGGATTTGAGATTGAATGGAGATCAAGAATTTCTTCGTCTTATTGAAAATTTATCTTCCCAAAACTTTTCTTTTAAGAAAGGTGAAGCTAATCTGCGATTGTTAATCAGTGGGAAAATAGACCAGCCAATAGCAAATGGTTTTCTTTACCTTGAGAATGGAGAAATTGACTTTTTTGATAATTCCTTAAAAGATATTGAAGCTTCATTTATATTTGATTTTGATCTTGTTGAGGTTAAGAATTTTAATGCAAATGGAAGAGAATCAGGATCAATTACCATAGAGGGATCATTGCCGTTTTATGAAAAACTATATTCTGAAACTCAATTTCTTAAATTTTCTTCATCCAACTTTAGGCTAAAAGGAAATAATCTTGACCTAATTGTCGATTCCGATATGGAAATTAATGGGTCATTTCAAAATCCAAATATAAAGGGAAATTTAGCTTTTAATAGTGGTTTCATAAACTTAAAAAATAATAAACAGAAAATTAAAAAAAATAATACTAGATTATCTTCAGAAAGTCAGAATATAACGAAACTATGGCCTGAACTATCTTGGGAGAAGAATGAAAATATTGAAATAATTTCCAATGAATCTATCTTAAACGCAAGTTTATTTAATGAGTCTTACCCAGGTCTATTGAATTCTATTAACTTCGATGATCTGAAACTCAAAATAGGTAAAGACTTTAGACTCCAATACGATAACTTGATAAATATTTATTTAGAGACAAGAACTGATCTAGTTTTAAATAAAGATAAAGATAATAGTCTGAATGCATATGGTTTTGTTGACTTTAAAAAAGGGAGAGCTAACTTATATACAACACCATTTAAATTAGATAAGAAGAAAGAAAATATAGCTCTGTTTGTTCCAAGAAGTGGCATTATTCCAATAGTTAATATAAATTTCACTAGCAAAGTCCCAGATGCAATAATACCCATAAGTGAAAATGATAAAGACCTGAATATATCAAGGGGATTAAGTGCTAATCAAAATTCAAATGGATTTGGATCATTTGGAATTGGTAATACTAGATTTATAAAAATTGAAGCTTCTTATTATGGATTCCTCGATCAGTTATCATTTGAGGACAAAAATAAAAAAATTCAATTACGCAGTACCCCTGGCTATAGTCGCTCTCAAATTATCGGATTAATAGGAGGGAACTCAGCAAATCTAATAAATAGAGCATTCATTTCACAATTAAATGGATCAAATGCTTTTAGTGAAAGATTTCAACTTTCTTTGTATCCAGCACTAATAGAAAATAATGAACCTATTAATAATATTTTTTCTAGTGAGAAGTTAGAGTTAAGTGAAGATGATGGAGGGAATTCCTCTGATAGCTTATCTTCCCAAGCATGGGTTGCCGAGATAGGCCTTGACTTGACTGATAGCTTTAATATAGCTTTTCAGACGATTCCAAACAGAGATGATATATCCCCATTAGGAATATTAACTTTTCAGGCTAATCAATATATTGAACTTTTAGGTTCCTTGGACTCTGATGGAGAGTGGAAAAGTCAAGTCCAACTTTTCTTTAGATATTGATTTAAATATTTTTAACATAGGCTTGTTTTGAATTAAAATTAATTGCTAATACACGAATCAAATATTTATGAATAATACTTTTGACGTCCCACCACTAAATCAAGAACTTTGCGATAGAGCTAAAAGTGTAAAAAATGCCTCTATAAAAACTGGTCAGGCAACTAATGAAGAGAGAGTTAATGCATTGAACTTAATGGCAGATGCATTAGTTGAGAATTTTGACAGTATTTTAGAAGCTAATCTCAAAGATTACAATAATGCCAAGAATAAAGGAGTTTCGAATTCTCTATTGAATAGACTAAAGCTATCTAGGGAAAAGCTTTCTTTAGGTATTGAAGGCATTAGGCAAGTTAGTCAATTAAAAGATCCAGTTGGTCAATTACAAATCAATAAACAAATAGCAGAAAATTTGATTCTTCAAAGGAAAACTGTACCAATTGGAGTTATTGGGGTGATATTTGAATCGAGACCTGATGCGGTTATGCAAATAAGTTCATTAGCTATAAGGTCAGGAAACGGGGTTATTTTGAAAGGAGGAAGTGAGGCTAATTTGACAAATCTTGCATTGGTTGAGGCATTGAAGATGGGTTTAATGCGTTCTGAAATTGATGAAAATTCATTATCTCTACTAACAAGTAGAAAAGATAGTATGGCAATGTTAAATCTAGAGAAAGAAATAAATTTAATAATACCAAGAGGAAGTAATGAACTTGTCAAATTTATTCAGCAAAATACTAAAATACCTGTGCTAGGACATGCTGATGGCATTTGTCATATTTATGTTGATAATGATGTAGATATAGACTTAGCTATAAAAGTTTCATTAGATAGTAAGATCCAATATCCTGCTGCGTGCAATGCAATAGAAACTTTATTGATTCATAATGATATTGCTTCTAATTTCCTAAAGAAAGCAATTCCAGTTTTTGAGAATAATAATGTGATTTTAAAAGGCGATAAAGAATCAGTCTCCTTTGGAGTAGGGGTACAAGCTACTGAAGAGGATTGGCGGACTGAGTATTTAGATAAAACTTTATCTATAAGAATTGTTGATAGTATTGATGAAGCAATCAACCATATTCAGGAATTTAGCTCAAAACATACGGATGGCATAATTACAAATAATTCTCATAATGCTCTGAGGTTTATGAATACAGTCGATAGTGCAGGAGTTTTTCATAATTGCTCTACTAGGTTTGCAGACGGCTTCAGATATGGTTTTGGTGCTGAAGTTGGAATAAGTACTCAAGCTTTACCACCAAGAGGTCCAGTAGGTCTTGAGGGCTTAGTAACTTATAAATATTTCTTAAATGGTAATGGACAAACAGTGGAGGATTTTTCCAGCGGGAATAAAACTTTTACACACAAAGATATTTGAAAATTTTTAAATGATGGAAACTTTTCTAAAAATTCAGGACATTAAATTTTGGTCAAGAGTTGGTGTACTCGATAGTGAAAGGGAATTAGGACAATTATTTTCTTTAGATATTTTTTTGTGGGCAAATTTTGATGAATGTTCAGAAAAAGATAATCTAGCAACCTCTATTGACTATTCTATATTGATTGATTTAATTAAGAACCTTGCTCGGAATTTTTCTTGTTTTACGATTGAGAAATTTTCAGATGAAATTCTTCATACGGTAAATCAAAAGTTTAAACCAACTCGTATTAAAATAATACTAACAAAATGCAATCCTCCAATAAATGGATTTAATGGGGAGGTATCTATTGTAAAAGACCTAAAGAATTTTTAAAATGCAATCATCAAGACCAATAGTTTTGATTCATGGTTTATGGAATAGTGCTCGTATTTTTGATCCTTTAAAATTAAAACTCAGCGAAAGAAATATAGATTATTTTGCTCCAACCTTGATACATAATTTTGGGATGACTTCAATTGTTGATCTGACAAATAATCTTAATAAATTAATATTGGAAAAATACGGTGATGAGAGAGAAATAGATATTCTTGGATTTTCAATGGGCGGGATTATTGGAAGATATTGGTTGAAAAAATATCAAGGATATAAGAGAACTCAAAGATTTATAAGCATCGGTTCTCCTCATAAAGGAACATTGACTGCACAATTAATTCCTAATTTCCTCTTCAAAGGTATATCTGAAATGAAGAAAAGAAGTAGTTTATTAAAGGAATTATCTTCTTATAATAATTGCCTCAGAGATATTGAATGTATTAGTTTTTATACAAATTGGGATCTTATGGTGGTGCCTGGTTGGCAAGCTCATTTACCTTTTGGAGAAAAATTCTCTTTAAATATTTTTAAACATAGAAATTTAATAAAAGATCCCGAGGCTATCGAGAAAATATATAAAGAAATTATTAGATAACTTTAGATAAGCCTAAATGTCTTATGAGCGGTTCTGTCTTTGGTCCTCTACCTCTAAAAAGTTTGAATGTTTCTAAAGGTGATAAGCTCCCACCTAGGCTAAGAATAGTATCTTTGAATTTTCGACCTGTCGTTTTTATTGCTTCGGGGTTATCTAACCCAACCTCCTCAAACATAGAAAAAGCATCAGCACTTAGAACCTCAGCCCACTTGTATGAGTAGTATCCAGCAGAATAACCACCAGCAAAAATATGACTAAAACAACAAAGAAATAAATCTTCTTTGATTGGATCTATCACGGTTGTCAAACCAGCAATTTCTCTCCTTATTTCATCAGCGTTTTTACCTTGATTAGATTTTAAGTCGCTGTGTAACCTTAAATCAGTTAGAGCAAAGTGAATTTGTCTAAGAGTAGAAATACCGCAATTAAATGTTCGGTTTGAACATAATTTTTTATAATTTTCCTCAGACAGTTTTTCTCCTGTTTGCCAATGCTTAGCAATATTCATAAGTGTGTTTTTATGAAAACACCAATTCTCCATAAATTGGCTTGGAAGTTCAACGGCATCCCATTCAACATTATTTATTCCTGCAGCCTGAGGCAGATCTATAGTTGTCAACATATGTTGTAATCCATGTCCAAATTCATGAAAAAGAGTTTGAACCTCATCGAAACTCATTAAACTCGGTTTGTTTTTTGATGGAGGTGATTGGTTGCAAACAAGATATGCAACTGGTTTAACATCTTCTCCATCTAAGTTTTTACCTTTATTAATACATTCATCCATCCAGGCCCCCCCCCTTTTACTTTCTGGGCGAGAATATGGATCTAAAAAAAATGCAGCAATCTCTTTATTATGATTATTTAAAATTTTAAAAAAAAGGACATCCTCATGCCATGTTGGTACCTCTCCATTAGCTTCAACGACTTTAATTCCAAAAAGTTGTTCGCTTAATCTAAATAATCCTTTAAGTACATCATTCAGGGGGAACCAAGGTCTTAAAGCCTCTTGATCAAGATCTAATGTTTCTTTCCTTAAGATCTCAGACCAATAATTTATGTCCCATGGCTGAATTTTTTCATTTTTATTAAAACCATTGTCGTAGGCAAAGGCATTTAAATTTTCCAATTCAATCTGAGCAGTTTTGTACGCAGGTTGTCTCAATTCCTCTAAAAGCTTTTCAACATTGTTAATTTCTTTAGCCATTTTTGTGGATAAACTAAATTCCGCCCAATTTTTATATCCTAGTAGTTTTGATTTCTTTGATCTCAGAGATAATATTTCCTCAATTATGTCTTTATTGTTTTCTTGACCCTCAGAAGCACGACTAACAAATGCTTTATATAATTTTTCTCTTATATTTCTATCTTTTGAATGAGTCATAAAAGATGTATATGTTGGGATATCTAAGGTGAGTTTCCAAGGGCCAACTTGAGGGTTAATATCTTCTTTAATGTTTAAATGATTTTTAGCTGATAGAGACATCATCTCTAGTAGTCTTTCTGGTAATCCATCTATTTGTGATTTGTTTTCAAGTATTAGAAACCATTTCTTTGTAGCATCTAGAACATTGTTACTGAATTTGGTTGATAATTCTGCTAGTTTTTCAGATATCTTATTGAATTCTTCTTGGGAATCATTTTTTAATGAGATTCCACTTTGCTCCATCCCAATAATTTCTTTATCTAAGACTCTACTCTTAACTTTGTCAAAATTATTTGTTTCTTTTAACTTCTTAAGTGCTGTATAGATTTTCTTACTTTGTCCAAATTTATTACCAAGATTAATAACAGAAGGAAGTAAGTCTGCGTAAACTATTCTAAATTCTTCATTATTTTGAACTGAATTGAGATGGTTAATAACCCCCCAACTCCAGCTTAATTCTTGGTTAATTTTATTTAATGGATTCATTACTTTATCCCAATCTAATATTTCATTTTTTGTATAACTATCTAAAAAAGTTTCGAATTCTAATAAATCAGAATTTAATTTCTTAATTAGTTTGGGAAACTCTTCTTTTATTCTTTCAGGAGTAAATGATTTAAATTCAGGAATACCTTTGCATTTAAATAAAAAATTATTATATTTAAGTTCTGACATTTTGATTAATTAAAATAAGAGATTAACCCAACTAATTTAGCTAAAGTTAGTTGCTGACTAAGGGCATTAGTTGATGATTCATATAGGTTGATAGCTACTTTTGGCCAGAAACCAATCAGTAAGGTAGGTAAAAGTAAACTCAAACCTATTGATAATTCTCGACCATTCATTTCAGTCACAGTAGCAAGAGCAGGAATTCTTGGACCAAAAAATACTCTTCTACACATAGATAGCAGATAAATTGGGGTTAATACTAATCCAATAGCTGCTATCAGGATCGTAACTGATCTAAATATTGAGGTGAATCCTTCCTGACTTGTAATTCCTAGAAATACTGTTATTTCACTTATGAATCCACTCATGCCTGGGAGAGCGAGTGATGCAAGTGAACTTGCCAGAAAGAAAGCAAAAGTAATTGGTAATACTTTTGCTAGCCCTCCCATATTGGGAATTGAGAGTGTATTAGTCCTTTCATAAAAAGAACCAGTAACAAAGAACATAGCTGCTGCTATTAATCCATGGCTTATCATTTGAAGCATCGCCCCGCTAATTCCGAGGGCATCAACAGCTCCAATACCTAATAAAACAAAACCCATATGACTTACTGAGCTGCATGCAATCCTTCTTTTTACATTGTCTTGAGCAAATGCATTCAAAGCTCCGTAGATTATGTTTATTATTCCCAATATTATTAAAGCAGGTGCAAGTTGAAGATGAACTTCAGGTAAAAGTTGTACGTTAAATCTTAACAGGGCATAGCCTCCCATCTTAAGAAGAACACCTGCTAAAAGCATTGAGACTGGAGCATTTGCCTCTCCATGGGCGTCTGGAAGCCAAGTGTGTAATGGGAAAATTGGAAGTTTTACACCGAAACCAATTAGAAAACCGAAGTATGATAATAAGGCTAAACTACCTGTAATATGTTTATCTGTTAATTCGCTTAGATTTAAGGTGAAAGTATCTCCATTAAGAGCGAGCGCTAATCCACTAATTAATATCAAAAGTGAGGCTAGAGCTGTATAAAGAATAAATTTTGTGGCAGCATATAATCTCTTCTTGCCACCCCAAATTGCTATTAATAAATAAACTGGTACCAACTCCAGTTCCCAAGCTAAGAAAAACAATAAGAAATCTTGAGATAGGAATACTAAACCTTGTGCAGAAGCTTGGATCAATAAAAGAGCAAAATATAAATTTGATTTCTTTTTTACATTCCAACTTGCAGCAGCTGACAAAAAAGTTATCAAGCCACTTAAAGCTAAAAGTGGTGCTGACAAACCATCAACCCCTAGAGACCATTCGAGACCAATAGACGGTAACCATGAGATTCTTTCTATAAGTTGCAAATTACTATTGCTTGAATCAAATTTCTGTATTAAGACTCCCACAATAAGTAATAAATCTGTTAAAAGAAAAATCAACGAAATATTTCTTGGCAAAGTATTATCTTCATCTCCATTGTTTTTTAAAAAAGGCATTACTAAAGCCCCTGCTAGAGGTACTAAAACTATTGCTGATAACCAAGGAAAATAATCTAAATCCATTTTTGAATTAACAATATAAGTATTGTAGTAAAGACTGCTGCGGCTTTGAGACTATAACATCTAATCGATCTAAGTAAAACTACTTAATAGGATAAATTTGGAAATTGCTCCCAGCTGTATGGATATTTAAAAAAGGAGCTCTGCTAGCAATCCCTACTTTCTCCCAAGCTTTAACCATAGCTTGGCTGATAGTTTTTCCTTGTTCATTTTTGCATAGAGCTAAAATACTAGGGCCAGCACCACTAATTGCACATCCAAGAGCTCCTGCTTCTAGAGCAGCTTCTTTAACTTCAAGCCCACCTTTAATCAACTTCCATCTATAGGGTTCGTGTAATTTGTCAAACATTCCTTCTTTTATTAATTCCGAGTTACCTGTTTTTAAACCATTTAATAAAAGGGTAAGTGCCCCCATATTTGTTACCGCGTCAGCAATTGGAATGTTTTTTGGCATTACCCTCCTTGCTTCACTTGTACTAAGTCTTAGTGCAGGGATAGCTACCACAGCTTTAATTGAATTGTGCCAATCACATCTAACAATCCGCCATCTTTGTGATGAGGCTCTAGCCGTTAGACAAAGACCTCCAAGCAGCGATGGAACAACATTATCAGGATGACCTTCAATATCGATTGCTAACTCTAACAGTTTCTCTTTTGACAATGGGGAATCCATTATCGCATTTGCACCTATTAAACCTGCAACTATAGCTGTAGCGCTACTTCCTAAACCCCTAGCTGGAGGTACGGCTAGTTTGACTCTTGCTTCGAGTGCAAAAGGAGAGACATTAGCGCTATCCCATACTTTTTGAGCAGCTCTGAAGACTAAATTTTCTGGCCCACCTCTCAAATGACTCCCATCTGTGCTTTCCATTATTAAATCAAACCTGTCACCGCCTCCATTTATCCTTGTAAAAACAAACTCATTATATAAATCTAATGCTGCTCCTAGGCAGTCGAATCCTGGACCTAAATTCGCTGTAGTAGATGGAACAGTGACGGTAACTTTTTTGCCAACTTCAGGAGTAGTCATCTTGAAAAATTATTGAATATTATTTTTTCCAAAAAGTTGCTGCTCTACATGCTGCACTATGTAATCCAAATTCTTCATGAAGAATAACTCGTATAGGTATTGATTTTACAATATCTTTAAATCTACCCTTATTTGAAATTTCTTTCAAGAAAGATTCTGAACAAAAATTCTTATAGTGCTTTGAAGCCGTTCCACCAGTAATCCATAGTCCTCCAAAACATAATTCATGAATTGCTAAATCTCCAATGAATGAAGCATAAGAATCCAACCAGATTTGTTCAATTTCCATCATTATCTTATCTCCCTGCTTGGACATTTCACAGACATTTTCAGATAAGTGAATGTTTGATTTATCTTCGTTAGAGGTATCTCTAAGGAGAGCATTAATAGGATGATCCTGAGCATCTGATTGATCTAATCTCCATCTTGCAATATTAGATAAACCTTCTCCACTAATTACTCTTTCACAGGAAACTCTTTGAATATTCAAATATAGTTTCAGCCATTTTTTTATTTCCCATTCTTCATCAGTTCTAGGAGAAAACTCTACATGCCCACCTTCGCTTGATAGGATTTCAATTTTATTTTTATGAATTAAACCTCTAGAGATACCTAGACCTGTTCCTGCACCAATGATTGCATGTAAATTACTATTACCAGTTTTGATATCTTTACCACTTTGCAATGTTTTGTATTGGTTCTCTTTCAAATATGGAATGCCGTAAATTAATGTAGAGAAATCATTAGCTAATTCTACTTTTGAAAAATTGTACTGATTTTTCAGGAAAGTTTCTGATATCTCCCAAGAAAGATTAGTTATTTTTGAATATTTACCTCTTATAACACCAGCAACTGCGAAACAAGCTAATTTAGGTTTAACTATATTTGTACATTTTTTTATTAAAAAGTCATCAAGTATTTCATAGAAAGAACCCCATTCTTTTGATAAATATTTCTCTTTCAGTAACAACCTTGGAGCATTATCTCCTTGAACTTTTTCGTATATTCCAAGAAGAACTTTTGTTCCCCCAAGGTCACAGGCAAGGAAGTTCATAAAATTCTAAATTAACTAGATTCTCCCCTTTTTTTCAATCAATAGATTCATAAATTCAAAAAGATTATTTAATGTATATCCTCCGAGATTGGAACCATCAAGAGTTCTTATTGATATTGTATTCTCTTCTTGCTCTTTGTCACCGATTACACCTATTAAAGGTATTCTTTCCAATGTAGATTCTCTGATTTTATAACCAACTTTTTCATTTCTTATGTCTATTTTAGATCTATATCCTTTGGAATTTATATACTCGTTCATCTCCTTGCATCTTTCTATATTCCGATCGGTAATGCTAATTAGCACTATTTGTATTGGAGCTATCCAAATGGGGAATTTAGCTTCATATTGTTCAATTAAAATACCTATAAACCTTTCAAAAGAGCCAAGGATAGCTCTATGAAGCATTACTGGATTCTTCCTTTCATTGTCAATATCTATATATGTGGCGTTCAATCTAACTGGCATAGAGAAATCGACCTGAATTGTGCCACATTGCCAAATTCTGTTTAGACAATCTTTTAGGGAAAACTCAATTTTGGGACCATAGAAAGCACCTTCTCCAGCTTGAATTTCCCATTCTAAGTTCTTATTATCTAGAGCTTTAGCCAGTGCCTCTTCTGATTTATCCCAGATCTCTTCACTCCCAACTCTTTTATCTGGTCTTGTAGATAGCTTAATAATTACCTGATCAAAACCAAATGCTTCATACACCTCAAAAACAAGATCAATGAATTTTGATACTTCATCTTGTATTTGTGCTTCGGTACAAAAAATATGAGCATCATCTTGAGTGAAATTTCTAACTCTCATCAAACCATGAAGAGAACCTGAGGGCTCATTCCTATGACAGGAACCAAATTCTGCTAATCTTATGGGTAAATCTTTATAACTTTTTAAACCTTGTTTGAAAACTTGAATATGACAGGGACAATTCATGGGTTTAATAGCGTAAGTCCTATTTTCAGAAGCAGTTGTAAACATATCCTCTCTGAATTTTTCCCAGTGACCTGATTGTTCCCAAAGTGATTTGTCAACTGCTTGAGGTGTTTTTATCTCTTGATAATCATTCTTATTAAGTTTTTCCCTGATGAATTTTTCTAGAATCTGATAAATTGTCCAGCCATTCGGGTGCCAAAAAATCATGCCTGGAGATTCCTCTTGAATGTGAAATAGGGAATGTTTTTTGCCCAACTTCCTATGATCCCGTCTTTCAGCTTCTTCTAGACTTGTTAGATAGTTATTAAGATCATTCTCTTTAGTCCAAGCAGTACCATAAATACGTTGAAGTGACTCATTTTCAGAATTACCTCTCCAATATGATCCAGATAATTTTGTCAACTTAAAATATCTAAGATGCTTTGTGTTGGGTACATGAGGTCCTCTGCACATATCAATATATTCTTGATGTTTATATAGATTTATCAAATCCCCATCATCAATATCTTCTATGATTCTTAATTTAAAGGTTTCTTTTCTATCTTGAAAAGTTTTTATCGCCACTTCTTTTGAGACCCTAACTACTTCAATATCATAGTTTTGTTTGATTAATTTATTTATTCTGCCTTCAATTTTCTGGAGATCTGCTGGAGTGAATCTATATTCAGAAAAAACATCATAATAGAAACCATTCTCAATAACAGGACCTATTGCCATTTTTACATCAGGAAAAAGCTGTTTGATGGCATGTCCAATTAAATGCGCAAATGAATGCCTTATTATCTCAAGACCTTCCTCATCTTTTGAGGTAATAATAATAACCTCGGCATCGTAATCAATTGGTATGGTCGCATCAATTAACTTATTGTTTACTTTTCCAGCGATAGTGGCTTTAGCTAAACTTGAACCAATACTGCGGGCGATCTCAATTATGTTTACAGATCCTTCAAAGTGTTTTTTGGATCCATCTGGGAGTTTGATTTCAGGCATATAGTAATATCTTATTCTAAAAAACCTAATTCTTTTTTAACTCTTTGGAGTGTTTCATTGGCAACTTCTTCAGCTTTTTCTTTCCCACTTAAAAGTATTTTATTAAGTTCGTAAGGATCGTCAATTAGTAATTTATATTTTTCTTGTATTGGATTAAGTGCATCTATGAGTTGATCAGCTATTAATTTCTTAAATGTCCCCCAACCTGTCTCAGAGAATTGACTTTCCAATTCTTTAATGTCTTTACCAGATAAAATTGAATAAATCATAAGCAAATTTCTTGATTCAGGTCTATCTTCATTGTCAGATTGAATGCCAATATAACTATCACTCTTAGCCCGTTTGATTTTTTTAGATATTGTTTCTGGAGAATCCAAAAGGTTAATCCTGCTTGAATCATTGGGATCACTCTTACTCATTTTCTTTAAGCCATCGCTAAGACTCATTATTTTTGAACCATTCTTCATAATAATAGGTTTTGGGACTTTTAATATTGTTTGCCCTTTGCCAAAGTTAGTATTAACTCTATGTTGAGCTATGTCTCTTGCTAGTTCAAGGTGTTGTTTTTGATCCTCTCCAACTGGTACAAAATCTGCATCATAAAGCAAAATGTCCGCGGCCATTAGTATTGGGTAATTGAATAATCCAATCGATACGTTATTGCCTTGTTGTATTGATTTCTCTTTAAATTGAATCATTCTTTCCATCCAATTCATAGGAGTTAGGCAATTAAGTATCCAACACAGTTCAGAATGTGCGGAGATTTGACTTTGTACAAAGACAGAGCATTCATCAGGGTTTATGCCACAAGCTATATAAAGAGCTGCTGTAGAAAAAGTATTTTCAGCAAGTTTATTAGGATCATGCGAGGCTGTAATTGCATGTAAATCCACTACGCATAAAAATGTTTCATGCGTATATTGAAGTTCAACCCAATTCTTAATTGCACCAAGCCAATTACCTAGATGTAAATCTCCTGTCGGCTGAACTCCAGATAGAATTCTTTTCTTATTTTTCATCTAGTTCAGAATTCTGGATTTCTTTGAGTTCGGGGGTTTCTTTCTTAGTAGGTCTAGCAAAAGGATCTGGTTGTTGGCTGATCACGTTACCGTTATTTGAAAATGAATTATTTTGTCTAATATTTTGATTACTTTTATTTGCGTTATCTATAACAACCTTTTTGATTGATTCATCTTTTATCATTTCGCTTAATGTTCTAACTGAAAATCCTAAAACAGCTACTGTTGACTTAAGGTTGAAGGTATCCTGGATAGATTTAACTGCTTTCATTTCATTCTCACTTAACCTAATTCTGAATCCACCAGAATCTCTATTACCTCCATATCTTCCTTTTGAATATCTTTCCCTATTATTTGCTGGAAAGTTTTTCTGACTTTGGAAATTTTCAGGATTTGAATTAGTCATCTTTTTGATTTTTAACTTTTGAATATTGCATGGTTCTTAAATTTAGCATCCGATTAAGCAAGTATGCTTTACAATTCGATCAAAAATATTTTTATCCTTACTTAAAGAGTTGTTTAATTAGTTTTTTTTCTAAAAATTTTGGTTTAAAATAACTTATAGAGTGAGTATATTATTTTGATCAATATTAATAAAGAAAATTTCATCAACAATTTTATCAAATTTCCCAAAAAGAATTTATTATTGATTTTATTCCTTTTCGGATTTGGAGAATGGTTTGTTAGTGATGTGATTAATTTCTCTGGCGGCTCAATTGGATTTATTTTGCTCTGCGGGATTGGATATTTTTATTTAAAAAATGATCAACCCAAATTTAATGAGCCAAGAGATCTTAAAGGATGGATAAATCTATGTAATGAAGATTTAGATTTCTTTAACGAACTAGAGGAAAAAAATAATTTTGAGAAGAAAAATTTTATAAGGAAAACCACCTTTAATGAAATTCTAGGAAATGTAGATAAGCCAAGAATCTTAATGATTGGAGATACTGAAGTGGTTAGCAATCAATTATTCCTTGAGAGATTTTTACCTGAGAAGAAATTTAAATTAGTTAAATATGGAGAATTGCCGACTTGCCAATCACAAGAAGCGATACCAAATACCTTTATTAAAAATGATGCAATAATTTTCAATTTATCTATTCCAATGACTGCAAAAGATTTCTTGTGGTTACAGAAGTTGCCTGAGAAAATGCCTGTTTGGCTGTTTTTGGCTCACTCTAATAATAATTGGGATAGAGATCAATTTGATGAATTTAAATTGCAAATACCTGATAAATACATAAACAATATAATCACTTCAAATACTGAGCATAAAGAATCCTTCGAAATTCCATTTTCATTCAGAAAATTTCTTGTTAACCCAAGCAAAAATATTGAGCAGACTAAACTAAGACTGCTGAGAGATTTACACATTACTTGGCAAGGAGAAATAGAGGCCATAAGGAGAGTTCAATTAAAAGAAATACAAAGAAAGAACCAAATTCTTATTGCGACTACTGTTTTTGCTTCTCCAATACCATCATTAGATGTGTTATCAATGACAATTTTAAATTCCCTAATGATCAATGAAATTAAAACTATTTGGAGGTGTAATTGGTCTCCAGAGTTATTAGAAACAGTTTCAAAACAAATTATAAAAACTGCAATTGCACAGGGTGCAATTGAATGGAGTAGTCAAACATTATTGGGTATTTCAAAGATACATGCCCCTAATTGGCTAGTAGCGGGAACCTTTCAAGCCATTAGTGCAGCTTATTTGACAAGGGTCGTTTCTCGTTCACTGGCAGATTTCATGGCAGTAAGTAAAGGGGTATCAGAGCCCAGCTTGGAATATATCAAGAAAAATAGTGAACAAATAGTTGAAAATGCATTTGAGAGTGAAAAGATAAACTGGAAAGAAATAATAACTGACTTAAAAAGACCTTTAGGCATTCAAAATAGCTAAATTTTCTAAGAATAAAGTTATGAAAAGAATTCTTATAGGTTTTTTCGGAATTTTAATTTTTTCTAATATCTCTGCTTGTACTAGACCATATTCAGTAAATAAATTAAAAAAAGAAAAAGTCTTGACGAGTTTTACAATCCTCGAGGATTTAGTAAAAAACATAGCAGGAGATGAATTGGATGTTCAATCAATTACAAAACGCGGCGTTGAAGTTCATGGTTATAAAACTACACCAAGTGATTTAATCAGGAGCTCTAATGCATCTTTATTTGTTGAAAATGGATTTGGTTTGGAACTTTGGGCAGACAAATTTGTATCAAATTTAAATGTTAAAAGATTAATTATTTCCAGAAATCTAGAACCAATTTTTATAGAAGAAGATGCTTACAAGGGTAAACCAAATCCTCATGCATGGGTTTCTCCAAAAAGAGGGCAAATATATGTAGACATAATATTAAATGCATTGTCAGAAATGAAGCCAGAAAGTCGAGAAATCTTTAAAAAAAATGCAAAAGATTATAAAAATAAATTAGTTGAAATTGATAAGGATTTCTCATTTTTTCTTAATAGTTTAGAAAAAAGTAAGAGGTATCTAGTAAGTTGTGAGGGTGCCTTCTCATATCTTGCCAGTGATTATGGTTTGAAAGAAGCTTATTTATGGCCAGTAAATGCAGAAAGTCAAGTAACCCCAAAAAGAATGTCGAAAGTCATTAAATTAGTCAAAAAAAAGAATATCCCAACAGTTTTTTGTGAAAGTACTGTAGATTCGAGACATCAATTAACAGTTGCGAGGGAAACAGGGGCTAAATTTGGAGGTAATTTTTTTGTTGATTCACTTTCTGTGAAAGGAGGTCCTGCCCCTACGTATTTGGATTTACTCAGACATAATTTAAATCTAATTAAAAAAGGATTTCTCTTAAGCAAAGATAATTAATATGAAATCTTTAGAATTTGACCAGTACAGAATATACGCCGAGAATATTTGCGTTGACTACAACGGTAAAGTTGCTTTGTATGATGCAAATTTAAGTCTCAAGCCAGGTCAAGTCTGTGGTTTAGTTGGTATGAATGGAGCAGGTAAAACAACTTTCTTTAATGCCTTAACAGGATTTGTAAGTGTTTCGAAAGGGAAAATTAGAATTAATGGAGAGTCATTAAAATGTGCCCAGAAGGATCAATCCATAGCTTATGTTCCACAAAGTGAAGGGATTGACAATCAATTTCCAGTGAGTGTTTGGGATGTTGTCATGATGGGAAGATACGGCTCGATGAATATTCTTAGAAATCCAAGAGAATCAGACATTCAGGCTGTCAGAAATGCTATTGAGAGGGTTGATCTTGTTGAACTTGCAAACACCCCAATTGGTAATTTGTCTGGCGGCCAAAGAAAAAGAACTTTTATAGCAAGAGCTATTGCGCAAAGAGCCTCTATATTGTTGCTTGACGAACCTTTCGCTGGAGTTGATATTAGAACTGAAAAAATGATTTCAGGATTATTCAGCCAATTTAAAAAGGAGGGAAAAACCATCCTATTGTCTACTCATGATATGATTCACGTCCGCGAATGTTGTGACTTGGTTCTTTTGATTAATAAAACAGTCGTAGCATATGGAGATACTTCAGAAGTCTTCACACCAGAAAATATCACTAGTACTTTTGGTGGTATGTCTCCTGATTTCTTATTCGGTCCTGAATCTTAGGTTTTCAATATTGGATATTAATTTCTTGTCTATTAATTTAGGTTCATTCATAACAGAGCCCTTAGCTCATGATTTCATGAGAAAAGCCATCTTAATAAGTTCTTTGGTCGCAGCTGTATGTGGTCTACTATCAAGTTATTTAACACTAAAAGGTTGGGCATTAATGGGTGACGCAGTATCACATGCTGTTATGCCAGGAGTCGTTGTAGCTTACGCTTTGGGAGTACCTTTTTCTCTTGGGGCTTTTATCTTTGGTGTCGGATCTGTTGCACTTATTGGATTTATTAAGCAGAAGTCAAGGATAAAAGAGGACACTGTAATTGGACTTGTTTTTACTGGTTTTTTTGCCTTAGGAATTGTTCTTGTTTCCAAAATTAAAAGTAATATTGATTTGATGCATATAATGTTTGGAAGTCCACTTGGAATCTCATCTTCTGACATTCAACAAACAATTATTATTTCATTACTAGTAGTAGTTTTACTCTCAATTTTTAGAAAGGATTTGATGTTGTATTGTTTTGATCCTCGGCATGCAAAGACTGTAGGGATTAATGTTCTTTTCTTACATTATTTATTGCTAACTTGTTTATCTTTGTCTGCTGTGGTCGGATTGCAAACAGTCGGTATAGTTTTAGTTGTTGCCATGTTAATAACTCCAGGAGCTACAGCTTATTTATTGACAGATAAATTTGATAGGATGTCAGTCATCTCAATCATTAGTAGTATTATTTCAAGTGTGGTGGGAATTTACTTAAGTTATTGGTTTGATATTGAAACAGGAGGTTCAATTGTGTTAGTACAGACATTTATTTTTCTTTTTGCTTTTTTATTCGCTCCAAGGTATGGAATGTTTAAAAGATTATTTTCCTCTTTTGGATAAGCCAAATGATGCAAGAACATAAAAATAAAATGAATTGGCCATGGTGGCCACTTTTCCCCTTGTATCCATATGGTACTAAAAAAACTATCAATAAAGAACTAGTGCCAAATGTAATTTGGTCTTTTGAACAATTACAAGGTTTATATTATGTAGCTGTACCTATTCGTATGACAGTATTGAAAGTTGATGATGGATTGATGTTAATAAATCCGATCCCCCCAACAGAAGAGGTCATTAATGAAATAAAAAAATTAACTGCAATTCATGGTCAAGTAAAAACAATTGTTTTGCCAACATCTTCTGGTCTTGAACATAAAATAGGATTGCCTGCCCTTGCGAGATATTTTGAAGATGCTGAAATATGGCTTTCTCCTGGCCAATGGAGTTTCCCTATCAATCTACCTTTGAGTTTTATCGGGATCCCTAAAAGAAGAACTAGAATTTTGTTTGAGGATGGACTTCCTTTCGAAGCTTTATGTGATTGGTCTTCTCTAGGCCCAATTGATCTAGGGCTAGGTCGTTTTCAAGAGGTTAGTTGTTTTCATAAACCAACAGGATCTCTAATAGTTACAGATTCAATTATTGGGATAGATGAAAATCCTCCAGATATTTTTGATCATGATCCAACCCCATTATTATTTCACTCTAGAGATAGAGGCGATGAACAATTGATTGATACAAATAAATCTAGAAAAAAAGGCTGGGCGAGATTAGTTTTGTTCTCAATTTTTTTAAAACCTAATAAATTAAAAATACCTTCTATCAGTGAGATTTATAGATTTTCTTTTTACAAAGGCTTACGCAATATTAAATCACATTTTGGTATTTATCCTTTCCTTTGGCAGGAGGATTGGGAAAAATCTGCACAAAAGATTATTGGAAAGACTTCCAGCCCTATTATACAAATTGCACCAGTTTTACAGAAACTTATTTTGCCAAGATCAGTAGATATATTAAAAAAATGGCTTGAATTAATTAAGGATTTTGATGGTCTTCAATTATTAATTTCGGCACATTATTCGGCTCCTATTAAATTCACTCGTACTGAATGTGAAAAATTGATTGCGGAAATAGACTCAGGGGAATGGGATATGTCAAAGGAAGATAGTGAATTCCTCTCAATCTTATATAAAAGGTTATTTGATCTTGGAATAATTCCTAAAGAAAATAAATATTAATTTATTCTATGTCCACTGACATATTGTCATCATTTAGCAAAGTTTGCTCTAATTCTTTCCTCTGTTCCATTTGCCTTAGAAAGTAACCAGTCATCATTGCCGATGAGAGCAAATTTGCGATACTATCTTTTGAGGATGTGATCTTTACATCAAATTGATCTGAAGGGAGCATACCCAATAATCCTTGAACATTATGCCTAATAATTTCTTGGATATCTTCACTTGCCGATTTTGCAACTCTCTGTAAAACTTCAGGAGACTGCTTTTGTAAATATTGAATCAGATCATTGCCATCATTGGGATCATTATTTTCGGTTGCAAGAAATTCGGGATTAAACATTTATTTACCTCCAACTTTTAAAGACTACAATAGCACGTTGCAATTAACTTATTTCATTAACATTTGGAAAAAATATGGGTCCAAAATGATTGATAGGCCAGTATCTCAGAATTGCTCGACCGACTATCTTTTTGTAAGATAGGAACCCCCATATGTGAGAGTCCATACTATTGTTTCTATTATCGCCCATTACCCATAGATAATCATCTGGGACTAGAAAAGGACCGCTTGAATAATTTATGTTTTTATCAGTAGGGTACTTTGTTTGTTGGATGTCATTCAGAAATAGTTTCCCTTCTCTTACTTCTACCTTATCCCCTGGCACACCTATAACTCTTTTGATTAATGCTGTGTCTGAATCATAACCAGCCTCTAATAATTGTTCTGGCGCTTCAAAAACAATAATTTTATCTTTTAATCTAAATAAATTCGCCTTTAAATTAAATTTAGGACTGAGCTTTTCAACTAAGATTTTATCCTTTATTTGTAGTGTTGGGAGCATGGATCCTGATGGGATCCACCTTGGCTCTACGACTTGCCATCGTATAATTAAAGCAATTGCAATCCAAATCAAGAGGTTTTTTAGATCCTTTATGATTGAACTCCATTTTTTCGATGAATTTTTCATTGACTTGATCTGTTATTTGGAATGGAAATTATTTAGGAAGTTTTTATAAATCATGACTTTGCCAATACAATGTACAAACTATCTTAGAAGCTTACAAATTTTAAATCATTTTATAGAACTTGGTGCAAATAATTTTGTTCTTTGTCCAGGTAGTAGATCAGCTCCTTTAGCAATTGCTGCAGGAGATTTGTTTGAAAAAGGAAAATTAAATTTATATAACTCAATTGACGAAAGATCAGCTAGTTTTCATGCACTTGGAATGTCATCTGCATCAGGCAAAATTACTGTAGTAATTACGACTTCAGGGACTGCAGTAGCAAACTTATTACCTGCAGCTGTTGAGGCGGATAGATCATTTCAATCTATTATCTTTTTAACAGCTGACAGACCTTTTTTATTGAAAAATTGTGGAGCGAATCAAACTGTTAATCAAGAAGACTTCCTGGAGTCTGTATGTCGAAAAAAACTTATTACTAACAAGAATGGCTTACATCTATCAAGTGATTCTGAGATTGAGGATTTACTCCAATTAATTTCGAGAGTGAATTATTCGTCACCAGGACCAATCCATATGAATATTCCCTTCGAAAAACCTCTTGCAATTTCTTTAGAAGATAGAAAAATAATGTATGAATTGTTTGAAGAAAAATATCTTTATAGAAATTGTAATTCGCAGTACGTTGATGATGTTCAAGTTGGCATAAATGAATTAGATGAATTTAATAAAAAAATTGATCTTGATAAGCCAGGGATTATAATCGTTGGCCCATATCAAGGCTCATCAAAAAATCTTAGGGGATTCAATATTGCTCTAAATAAGCTCCAAAACTATACTGGATGGCCAATATTTGCTGATCCAATTTCAGGCTTGAATCCTGATATTCGTGGAATAGTTGATAACTGGGAGCTCATAATTGCAAATAAAAAAGAAAAAATTCAATGTGAGCAGTTATTAAGACTTGGTCCAATGTCCTCTTCAATTTATCTTGAGAAGTTTTTAATAAGTTTTGAGGGATCCCAATTTCTTATTAAAGAAAATAGTATGAGAAAACTTGATCCTGTTAAAAAAGCAATTGAGTATGATTTTGGTTTGGTGAAACTTATTGAATACATCACATCTAATCTTAATGATAAGTTTTTACATCAAAGGTCGTTAATTTCATTGGCGATTGAACTAATAGAGGAAGGCAAACATATAAGTGAAATACTTAAGAAATCTTTCTCAGAGGATAGCCCTATAACTGAATATTCATTAGCGAATAAAGTACCTAGAATTTGGCCTGAGAACTATCCAATTATGTTATCGGCGAGCAGCCCAATCAGGGATTGGCTCACCTTCTCTGAAAATAAAACTTTAACTAGAAGGTGTTATAGCTTCAGAGGCGCTTCTGGGATTGATGGAACTTTATCTTTAGCAATGGGTGTCGCAAGAGTAGATTCCCCTCTTCTTTTAATAACTGGAGATTTAGCTTTTCTTCATGATTTAAATGGTTTTCTTATAGAACAATCTGGAGATTTGAGATTGATAATCTTATTAATAGATAATAAAGGAGGAAATATTTTTAATGAAATGTACAGTAGCAATCTTACTGAAACTCAAATAAAGAAGTTGTTCATAATGCCAAAAACTTTAAATTGGGAGAGACTTTCTGAGGCTTATAATCTACCTTATCGATGCGTAATTGATTTTAAGAAATTAGAAGAAGCTTTTGAATGGGGACTTTCTATGCAAAAATCAGTAATTATAAGAGTTGATATTGATGTGGCCTATCAACTCAATGTGAGAGAGCTTATCTCTAAATCCCTTTCAAGTATTAATCAGTAAGATTGACCCTAAACAACGATGAATGTTTTACCAAATAAAAACAATGAAAATTGGCAGACTTGGGAATTATATGATGATATTTTATTTCATAAGATTGATGAAGGTATTGCGAGAATAGCAATTAATAGACCAGAAAAAAGGAATGCTTTTAGACCAAAGACAGTTGATGAACTGATTGATGCATTTATGAAAGTCAGGCAAAATCCAAATATTGGTGTAGTTTTTCTTACGGGAGCTGGGCCAGATAAAAAAGGCGTGTTTTCCTTTTGTTCAGGAGGAGACCAAAGTATAAGAGGTAGAAAGGGTTATGAAGATGATGAGGGTAATCAAAAGTTAAATGTACTAGAACTTCAAAGGCTTATTAGGAGTATTCCAAAAGTTGTTATTGCATTGGTTCCTGGCTTTGCTATTGGAGGCGGACAGGTTTTACATTTGCTTTGTGATCTCAGTATCGCATCAGAAAATGCAATTTTTGGTCAAACAGGCCCAAAAGTTGGTAGTTTTGATGCTGGCTTTGGATCAGGTTATCTCTCAAGGGTCGTCGGTCAAAGGAAAGCCAGAGAAATATGGTTCTTATGTAGAAAGTATAACGCCAAGGAAGCTTTAGATATGGGACTTATAAATGCAATAACAAAATTAGATGATTTGGAATCTGAAGGCTTGAAGTGGGCAAGGGAAATTTTGCAAAATAGTCCAACAGCTATACGTATATTGAAGGCATCTTTTAATGCTGAAAATGATGGAATAGCTGGTATACAAGAATTATCTGGATATGCTACAGAATTATTTTATGGTACACCTGAGGCTCAAGAAGGCAAAGAAGCATTCCTTCAAAAGAGAAAACCGGACTTCTCTGATTATGGATGGACACCTTGATCGTTTATTATCGTTTCATAAAATAAAATGATTTTTTATTATTAATGCGAATTCTTCTTGCTGCTGCTGAATGTGCCCCAATGATAAAGGTTGGAGGGATGGGTGATGTTGTTGGCTCTTTACCGCCCTCACTTCTGAAACTAGGTCATGATGTAAGGGTTATAATTCCAGGCTATGGGAAACTTTGGAGCCTAATGAAAGTTTCTGCTGAGCCTGTATTTAGAGCGAACACTATGGGAGCAGATTTTGCAGTTTATGAGGCAAAACACCCTATACATCAATATAGAATATATTTAGTTGCTCACTCTGCTTTTGATGCTGAGAGAATATATGGAGGTGAAGATGAAGACTGGCGTTTTACCTTTTTCGCAAGTGCTGCTGCAGAATTTGCTTGGAATTGTTGGAAACCTCAAGTACTTCACTGCCATGATTGGCACACAGGTATGATTCCAGTCTGGATGCATCAAGACCCAGAGATTAGTACAGTTTTTACTATTCATAATCTGAAGTATCAAGGCCCATGGAGGTGGAAATTAGAAAAAATGACTTGGTGCCCATGGTATATGCATGGAGATCATACAATGGCAGCAGCAATGCTCTATGCGGATAGAGTCAATGCTGTTTCCCCAACTTATGCAGATGAAATAAAAACTAATGAATATGGAGAAAGCTTAGAGGGTCTACTTAATTATATTTCTGGTAAATTAAGAGGAATCTTAAATGGCATTGACCTTGATGAATGGGATCCTTCAAAGGATAAAATACTCCCATCAAATTTTGATATTAATAATCTTGATAAACGAAATAAAAATAAAGCTGTTCTTCAGAAAGAGATGGGTCTTGAAATAAATGAAAGTAAGTATTTATTGGGAATGGTCGGTAGGCTCGTTGATCAAAAGGGCGTAGATCTTGTTTTGCAGGTAGCAAGAAGATTACTTGCATATACTGATTCTCAGATAGCTGTTTTAGGTACAGGTGATAGATACTTGGAGTCAGGTTTATGGCAATTAGCTGTTGATTATCCAGGACGTTTTGCTGTTTTTCTGACTTATGATGATGCATTATCAAGGCTAATATATGGTGGTTCTGATGCTTTTCTAATGCCAAGCAGATTCGAACCTTGTGGAATTAGTCAATTACTTGCAATGAGATATGGATCTATACCGATTGTGAGAAAAGTTGGGGGCTTGGTAGATACAGTTATGCAGCATGATCCAGAGAATAATGAGGGTACTGGTTTTTGTTTTGATAGATTCGAACCAATTGATTTCTATACATCTCTTGTTCGTTCTTGGGAGGCATTTAGACACAAAGAAAGTTGGAAATCACTTCAGATCAGAGCGATGAAAAAAGAATTCAGCTGGAAAAGATCAGCTTTAGAATATGAGGTAATGTATAAGGATGTCTGTGGCATCAAAGAGCCTTCGCCTGATGCAGCAGAGATTGAGAAATTTTCTTATGGACAATCTGCTGACCCATCACTTCATCAATCATCATTAGAATAATGAATTATTCTTTGATTGAAATAAATAATATTTTAAATAAAGTAAATTGGAATTCTTCTGGTGAAAAAAACTTAGTTTTTCAAGGAGTAAGTATTGATAGTAGATCAGTTAACGAAAATGATTTATTTATTGCTATTGAAGGAAATAACTTTGATGGTCATAATTTTATAGATCAGGTCATTAGTAAGGGAGTTAAAGCTTTTGTCATAAAAAACGGAATGCAAAACTTAATTCCAGAAAATTACCCTTATTGGAGCGTCCCTGATACTTTGGAGGCCTTTCAGGAAATAGCTTTATATAAAAGAAAGAGACTGAACCTAAAAGTAATTGGTGTTACTGGTTCTGTGGGAAAGACAACTACAAAAGAGATGATCGGTGAGATCCTGAGAAAGTTCGTAAAAGTAAAAATTTCTACTGAAAATAACAATAATGAAATTGGGATGGGCTTAACAATATTCTCTGCGGAGAAGAAAGATAAATTACTGGTTTTAGAAATGGGTATGAGGGGTAAAGGGCAGATTAAGAATCTTTCTAAATATTCTTTGCCTGACATAGCCGTAATAACAAATGTTGGCACCTCTCACATTGGTCTTTTAGGATCCAGAGAAAACATAGCCAAGGCAAAGACTGAGATCGTTGACTATTTAAATCCCAAAGGAGTAATAATTATTCCATATAATGAACCATTGATTGATGAAAACTTAAAGAAGAAATGGAAAGGAAGGATAGTAAGGGTTTCATTAATTAATAAAAATCAAAAAGATAAAATTAACTTTGTTGATCAAGACGTAATTGTAGGTTTTTTGGATAATGAGAGTAAAAAGATTTTTATTGAAGATAAATCTTTTCAAATATCATTCAAGGGTAAACATAACTTTATGAATTTTCTTTTTGCTTATGCTGTGGCTAAGGAGTTGGGAATAGAGTTTAGTGAGTTTAATAAATTTAGTTTTAATAATCTCCTGGGGAGAAACAGAATCATTCAAAGTGATAAAGTTAAAATCCTTGATGAGACATATAATGCTTCACCAGAGTCGATTAGAGCTTGTGTTGAAGTTCTCTTAGAATGTCCTGGTAAACATTTCTTAATTCTTGGCAGTATCAAGGAATTGGGGAAAGAGAGTACTCATCGTCATTTAGAAGTTCTTAATTATTTGTGCAAGATCAATATAGAATTCTGCTGTTTCTTAGTTAATAAAGAAGAAGAAGAAGCTATAAAGAAGGAATTTACCTTAAACAAAAAGATTATTTTTTTTAATGATGCAAATAATATTCCTGAATTCATAAATCATAAAACGAATTCTGGAGATAGTGTTTTGGTGAAGGGGAGTAGATATTGGGAATTAGAGAAAATTATTCCTCTTATTCACTAGATGATTTATTCTTCCAGTTAAGTATATTTTTTTGTTTTGACCTTGCTATTGCTAATGAATTTGATTCTACATCTTTATTTATAACTGATCCAGCTGCAGTAGTCACAGAGTTTAAAATGCTTACAGGAGCTACAAAAACAGTATTTGCACCTATTCTGCAGTGCTCACCAATCAAAGTTTGATTTTTCTTGAATCCGTCAAAATTAGCAGTTATCGTTCCCGCTCCAATGTTAGTTGATTTCCCAATATTGCTATCGCCAATGTAACTGAGATGATTCAACTTTACGCCCTTGTCAAGAAAGCTATTTTTAACCTCGACAAAGTTACCTATCTTGCAATTAGAGGATATTTGTGTATTCGGCCTAATGTGACTATAAGGACCAATAGAAACATTTTCTGATATTTTGGATTCGAGTATCGTTGAGTTTATTATTGTACTATTTTTATCTATAAAGCTATTTTCTATAAAGGTGTTAGGTCCAATAGTGCAGTTGTTAGATATTTTAGATTCTCCTCTTATGTGACTATTAGCTTCTATTACTACATCAGTACCAATCTCACATTCCTCACTTACTGAACAAGTAGAAGGGTTTATAAAAGTTACTCCATTTGACATATGGTAATTCATGATTCTGTTTTGAATAATTTGTTCACACTTAGATAAGTCAATTCTATTGTTAACCCCTTGTATTTCGTTACTATTAATCAACTCATAGGAAATTACTTTATTCATTAATGGAATTGTATCTGTGAGGTAAAGTTCTTTTTGTGAATTATTAGACTTTATATTGTCAATTACCTTACTAAGACTGATCCAACTAAAACAATATATTCCAGCATTTATTAGCTGATTACTTCGTTGATCGCTGGTGCAATCCTTCTCTTCGATAATATTATCAATCTTTTTTTCTGTTTGGAAAACTCTGCCGTAACCATGAGGATTGTCCATCCAAGTGGTTATTAAGGATGCATCAGCATTCTCAGATTTATGAGTTTCAAGAAGATTGAGAAGCGTATCACTCTCTATTAAAGGCACATCACCATTAAGAACAAGTAAGTCACCTTTAAATTGATTTAATCTTTTGGAAAGTATCTGAATAGCATGGCCTGTGCCATTTTGTGGTTCTTGTTTTACAAAATCTATATTATCTTTTGTGCTATCAATATTTAATGATTTTTTTACTTCATCTGCTTTATGGCCAACAATGACAAAAATTTTGTCTGGTTTAAGTTTGATACAAGATTTTATTACCCTGCTTAGAAGAGTCTTCCCAGATAATTTGTGTAATACTTTAGGCAAATCGCTGCACATTCTTGTACCTTTGCCTGCGGCTAATATTGCAACAGCTAACATAAAAATTTCTTTATTTATTTAAATTTAGCTGCTAAGGGTTCATTTCGTCATTCCCCACCTCTTTCTCCAAGTTGATGCTTCTGGGAGTTTTGATAAGTTTTGTTCTTTTATTCTTTGAGTGATTATTTCACTAGATAATCTATTTCCAAAGGGATCCCGATAAGGAATTGAGGCTTTAGTTTTGAGATGTTCTTTTTCCATTATTGACAATTCTTCAATGAAATTATTTTTTTCAAATTGATTTAAATCTTTGTCATAAGTTGCAAATGTACCGCTGCTCCAATTTCGGTTGTCCTTTTTTAGTGGTTTTATATTGTAAATTCTTAAGCCGAGATTCTTCAAAGTTAATCTAATAGCAGCAGAAGAACAATAGGTAATTACAGATCCATTTTTATTGAGCCTGGAGACGATCTCCGAGAGGAATTCAATAGACCATATTTCTGGGCATTTCATTGGAGAGAATCCATCTAAAAATATTAAATCAAACATTCTTTTGTGCGGGATCTCCCTTATTTTTTCTCTGGCATCTCCCCATAAAAATTTACATTTAAGTAAATCATCTTCAAAAGAATTTTTAGTAAGAAATGATTCGAAAATGGTAATAACTTTATGATCCCATTGATCTCTTATTGGTTTCTTTTTTAATGCATACAACAATGGCCTTTTGTCAATTTCCAGACCGAACCAGTTTAAATCAATAGATTGATTCATTGTTTGTCTAAATAAGAGAGCTGAGTTGTACCCAAGGCCAAAACAAATATCTAGAACATTTAAGTGCTTCCCCTTGAATCGATCAAGATTAGATGGATTGATAAATTTATTTTGCGTCTCACTTATCGCTCCTTGCATACTATGAAAATTCTCATGATATAGGGAGCTCCTAAGAGAGAAGCTACCATCATTAGTTTTAACTTCGCTGAGTTCATTCAAAGCTTTTGAACTTAAAGTAATTTGGATAGATCTTCCCAGAAACTTGGATAAGAAACATTTGAAGCATCGGATCTGTTTATTATTGATGTGCCTTTTGCGATTAGTGATGCAATAGCTAAACTCATTGAAACTCTATGATCTGTTTCGCTGTCAACTTCAGCACCAATTAATTTTGAATTCCCACTGATGATAAGACCGTCTTCTTTTTCTTTTATATTAGCCCCCATTTTTCTCAACTGCCTAGTCATGACTTTTAACCGATCTGTCTCTTTAACCCTTAATTCAGATGCATCATTAATGTGAGATATGCCCTCGCAAAAACAAGCAGCTACTGTTAATATTGGAATCTCATCAATTAATTTTGGAAGGATATCCCCTTCGATTAAAAAAGGTTTCAGAGTTTTAGCTGTCTTCACATTAACAGTGCCAATTGGTTCTCCAGCCACTGTTCTTTTATCAATAATTTTATAGTCACAACCCATTAAATCCATAACGTTCAAAATCCCTGTTCTTGTAGGATTTAGTCCAACATTCTTAATGTTGATATTTGAATTAGGAACAATTGAAGCAGCAATCATCCAAAAGGCTGCTGAGCTAATATCGCCTGGTATTTGGATCTCTTGCCCGCATAAATCTTTCCCAGGATTGATTACAACGTTTCTACCCAATTCACCTCTAATTTCAATATCAGCTCCAAAAGCTTTTAACATCCTCTCAGTGTGATCTCTTGATGAAGCAGGTTCAATGACAGAGGTGGCCCCCGAGGCAGTTAACCCTGCAAGTAAGATTGCTGATTTAACTTGAGCACTTGCTACGGGAGTCCCAATGAGGCATCCCTTCAACTTTTGCCCAACTACAGTTATAGGTGCTTTTCTACCGTTTTCTCTCCCAAATAATTGGCCTCCCATCAATCTTAATGGTTTGCAAACTCTTCCCATAGGCCTTTCAGAAAGAGAATTGTCTCCAGTTAATATGAAATTCCTATTTTCTTTACCTGCCAAAGCTCCCATAAGAAGTCTCATCGTTGTCCCTGAATTTCCGCAATTCAAAACTTCAGATGGTTCTATAAACCCTTCTAATCCAAGACCTCTGATTTGAAATGGCTCATTTTCGTAAATTTGAGGTATGTTTACACCTAAACTTTTTAGACAATTAGCTGTTGATATTGGATCCTCAGAGTGAAGAAATCCATTAATGAGAGTTTCTCCTTGTGCAATACTCCCAATTATTAAAGCTCTGTGTGAAATAGATTTATCCCCAGGTACAGTGACGTTCCCTTGCAGACTTCCTCCACCCTTTAAAGTACGGTTTTGGTACATATATATAGCTTAGTTAAAAATAATTTTTTGATATTTTACGATATCAACTAAATAGAAATTGGATTATTTATTAAAATTAAATTTAAATCACTCTAAAATTCGATAGATTTATCATAATAGAAAAAATTTTTTCTAAAATAAATTTAAAAACAAAAAGTGACTATTAATTTAAATTATTACCATGTAGCTTCGGATGTACCTGAGAATGATTCTACTGTTGCAGTGGTAATTGATGTTTTAAGAGCAACTACAACAATTGGGTGGGCTTTAACTAATGGAGCAGATTCTATAGAAGTATTTGATGATCTTGATTTGTTAAGAACTGAAGCTGAGAAATGGTCACCTGAAAAACGGTTAATGTTGGGCGAACGAGGTGGAAAAAAAATTAATGGTTTTGATCTTGGCAACTCTCCACTTTCTGTTACTAAAGATTTAGTAAAGGATAAGAGATTATTTATGAGTACGACTAATGGTACAAAATCTTTAAAAAAAGTTCAGGATGTTAAATATCTTTTTTCAATGGCTTTGACTAACAGAGAAGCTGTAGCAAAACGAATTATGACATTAAAAGAAAGGGATGTTTTGATACTTGGAAGTGGATGGGAAGGGTCTTATTCTTTAGAAGACTCACTTGCTGCAGGAGCTCTTGCTTCTTACCTGATTCAAAATTATAATCAAACGGTAAATGTCATCAACGATGAACTGAACGCTGCTTTAGCTCTTTGGGAATTGTGGAAAGAAGACATAATAAAATGTCTAAAAACAGCAACTCATGGCAAAAGATTGACAAGCATTGGGGATTATGAGGATGATTTTAAATGTTGCTCTCAATTAGATTGTTTAAATGTAGTGCCTACTCAATTTGAGAAAGGAGTCATTAGAGCTTCTTAATTTATGATTCGTTCTACCTGGAGAAAAATTTTTTGACTGACTTCTTAGTAGCTGCCTTACAAATTACGAGCACCTCTGATGTAGGCTCTAATTTCACTAAGGCTGAAGAACAGATTGAACTTGCTTCCAGAAGGGGTGCTGAGTTAATAGGATTACCAGAGAATTTCGCTTTCTTGGGAGATGATGATGAAAAACTAAATCTTGCGTCGGAGTTATCTATTAAATGTACTAACTTTCTCAAGACCATGTCTCAGAGATACCAGGTCTTTTTGTTAGGAGGAGGATACCCTGTACCCGCAGGTGATAATAACCATATTTTTAATAGATCTGCTCTTTTTGGCAAAGATGGACAAATAATAGGTAAATACGACAAAATTCATCTTTTTGATGTTGACTTGCCTGACGGTAATCTATATAAAGAGTCATCTACAATATTATCTGGACTTGAAAAACCCCCGATTATTGATTTGCCTGGACTATGTAAAGTTGGATTATCAATTTGTTATGACGTTAGATTCCCAGAGCTTTATAGATACTTATCAGAAAACGGAGCAGAGTTACTTATGATTCCGGCTGCCTTTACTGCCTTTACAGGTAAAGATCATTGGCAAATTTTGTTACAAGCAAGAGCTATTGAAAATACCGCTTATGTTGTAGCGCCTGCTCAAACAGGAGTACACTATGGTAGGCGACAAAGTCATGGTCATGCCATGGTAATAGACCCATGGGGGACTGTTTTGTCTGATGCTGGTAAAACACAAGGTGCAGCAATAGCGCCAGCAGATAAATCAAGAGTTGAAAAAATACGAGAGCAGATGCCAAGTTTAAAACATAAGAAGTCAAGTTTATTTATCTAATCAATGAGATATATTTTCAAAATTAGTTTTGTTAGATTCTTACCTCTCTTCCTTCTCGTAAATTCACTAAATCTTCCTGTTAAGTCCTCAAGTTCACTTGCCGCTTGGTCTCTAGGTTCAGATGGTGTTTTAGAAATAAGAACCAAATCTAATTCAAGATTAAAAGCTTATTATCAGAAGGCTAATGATTCATTTGGAGGTAGGTTTTGGATAGATTTTATGGGAGAACTTAAAACACCCAGAACTATAGCTGGGAATGGACCTATAAAAGAAATTAGACTTGGTAAACCTAGCTTTGGTAAAACAAGGTTAGTTATAGAGTTTAAAGAGAATAACAAATTGGATCCATTAACCTGGAAATTAATTGGTGTTGATCAAAATAGATGGAAGATTAAGTTGGGCTCATTCCCGAAAGGCTCCTTTAGAACAATAAATGAGGGTGATACATCAGTTATTCTTACGGCGAATAAAAATAACATTAGCAAAAGTCAGCTAAAAAGGTTAGATACCGATTTTCTGCAATTGCCAAACATAAAAAGAAATAAATTTAAAGTGGTCTTAGATCCAGGACACGGTGGCCTAGATGTTGGAGCTGTTGGGGTTGGGGGTCTTAAAGAATCAGATGTCGTGCTGGATGTCTCTAGGGTAGTCAGAAAATTACTCTTAGAGAAAGGTATAGATGTAGTTATGACTAGATCAAGAGAAGTTAGTTTAGACTTAAGCCCAAGGGTTGATCTGGCTAATCGATCAAGTGCAGACATTTTTGTCAGCATTCATGCTAATGCCTCAAGAGGTAAGAGAAAAGAGATTAATGGCCTTGAAACTTTCTATTACACTGGTTGGCGAGGACGACTTTTAGCAGAAAAAATTCAAACTGAAATCCTAAAGGTCTCACCAGGAAGTCCAGACAGAGGAGTGAGACGAGGGAGGTATTTTGTAATAAAAAAAACTAATATGCCTGCAGTTCTTGTTGAAATAGGTTTCTTAACAGGGCGCTTGGATGCAAGAAGACTAGAAAAAAAAATTCATCGTCAAAGGATTGCATACGCAATAGCTAAAGGCATTATTGAATACTTAAAGAGAGTAGGTTGACGAAAAGAATAGGAATCTTTGACAGTGGGATTGGTGGCTTTACTGTCCTTAAATCGCTTATTGAGAGGCAATTGGATATCGAAGTTTATTACTTAGCAGATTTAGCTAGAAATCCATATGGCGAAAAAAGTCATGAAGAGATTAGATCCATCGCTTTGGAAATTTGTAGATGGTTCAGTGAAAAAAATCTAAATGCATTATTAATTGCTTGCAATACTACTAATTCTTGTGCACTTGAATTAGTTAGAAATAATTTAAATCTTCCATGCTTTGATTTAATAAACTCAGTTTCAGAAATCGTATCATCTGAGAATATTGGTGTTCTTGCAACTTCAGCGACTATTAGAAGTTCTTTTTATCGAAAGGTTCTGGAATCAAAAAATAAAGGGATAAATGTTTTTGAACAATCTTGTCCTAAGTTTGTTTATGAAATTGAAAAAATGCAAATAGATAAAAAGAAAATTGATCGTTTGGCAGAAATTTATTTACGTCCTTTGATTAAAGAGAATGTAGGAGAAATAATTCTTGGTTGTAGTCACTACCCCTTAATAGTTGATATTTTACAATCTAAAATTCCTAAAAGCATTAAAATAATTGACCCATCAAAATCAATAATCGATAATTTTCTGAAGAGTTTTAGTGATCTTAAAAAAATAAGTCATAAAAAAACCTATTATGAGAATGTAGAGTTCTTTGTAACTGCAAAATCGGATGAATTTTCTATGAAAGTAAAAAATTGGTTAGAAATTAATAAGAAAATTACCTTAGTTAACCTGCGAACTGACACTTGATTCATTTAATATATGTAAGAGGTCAAAAATGATTACAGTTACCGAACTATTACAACCAGTTGAGACAGATCTTGAAGATCTCATCTTTGAGCTGAAAAAATTGATTGGAGCAGGTCACCCTATACTTCAGGCTGCTGCAGAACATTTATTCTCGGCAGGCGGTAAAAGACTAAGACCAGGGATAGTTTTGTTGATTTCGAAAGCTATTTCTTACGATAGTTCTTTATCCAACAAACATAAAAGGCTTGCTGAAATCACTGAGATGATTCATACTGCCTCTTTGGTGCATGATGATGTGGTTGATGAAGCTTCAATAAGAAGAGGAGTAGATACCGTCCATAGCAGATTCAACACCAGAGTTGCTGTATTAGCTGGGGACTTCTTATTCGCACAGGCAAGTTGGCACCTCGCAAATTTAGATAATGTTGATGTTGTTAAACTACTCAGCAGAGTAATTATGGATTTAGCAGAAGGAGAAATAAAGCAAAACTTAAACAGATATGATTCGGGTCAAACTTTCTCCAAATATATTAATAAAAGCTATTGCAAAACAGCCTCTTTGATTGCTAATAGTGCAAAAGCAGCTGGGGTGCTTAGCGATTTAAGTCAAGATAAATTAGATGGATTGTATGAATTTGGTAAAAATATTGGTTTAGCTTTTCAAGTAGTTGACGACATACTTGATTTTACGGGTAATGACAAGCAATTAGGCAAACCTGCTTCAACGGATCTGGCGAGTGGCTACCTTACTGCTCCAGTCCTGTATGCTTTAGAGGAAGATAAAAACTTATCTGTTTTGATAGATAGAGAATTGGTCGAAAAAGATGATTTGGACAAGGCTCTTGAAATTATAATGAATTCCAATGCAATAAAAAGATCCAGAAATCTCGCTGAGGATTTTGCAACTTTATCTAAAGAAGCTATTGATTGGCTCCCTGAATCAGAATCAAAAAGAGCTTTGCTATCACTCCCTGAGTTTGTTCTAAGTCGCCTTTATTGAAAAAATATTTGCTAAATTCCATTAATTTTTCTTGGAAAAGTTATATATTTTGCTTCAATTTATAAAAAGACTATCTTTATGAATTTAGACAAAAAAAACTCAATTAATAACATCCTTGAAGAAAAAAGAGTTTTCCCACCTTCCAAAGAATTTTCTGCCTCAGCTAACATTAAAAGTTTTGAGGATTTAATGCATTTAAAAGATGAAGCAAGAGAAGACTCAAATAAATTCTGGGAAAAGTTTGCTAGGTCAGAAATAGATTGGTTTGAGCCATTTCAGACAGTTCTTAATGAAAATAATGCACCATTTTTTGAATGGTTTCCTGAGGGTAAATTAAATATCACATATAATTGCATAGATAGGCACATAAAAAATGGTAATGGCAAAAAAATAGCTTTGGTTTGGGAGGGAGAGAATGGTGATAGTAGAACTTATAGATATTTGGAACTTCAACAAGAAGTATGTAAAGCTGCAAATGCCTTTAAATCTTTAGGAATAAAGAAAGGGGATTTGGTTTGTATCTATTTGCCTATGATACCTGAAGCAATGTTCGCGATGCTTGCCTGCGCAAGAATTGGAGCACCTCATTCAGTTGTTTTTGGGGGTTTCTCATCAGAGTCCTTGAAAGATCGAATAATTGATGGGGATGCCAAATTTATTGTTACAGCAGATGGCGGATACAGAAAGGATAAAGTAATTGAATTAAAAAACGCTGTTGATGATGCTTTGGAGGCCGGCGCAAGCAAAGTAGTTAAAAAAGTTATTGTTGTTGAACGTACTAAAGATAAAATTCATATGGAATTAGGCAGAGATTTTTGGTGGCATGAATTGGTTAATGAGCAAGATGATTGGTGCGAACCAGAAGTTATGAATAGTGAGGATAGATTATTTATTCTTTACACCTCAGGCTCAACGGGAACACCTAAAGGAGTAGTGCATACTACTGCTGGATATAACTTATGGTCTCATCTGACATTTAAATGGATTTTTGATATTAAAGAAAATGACATTTATTGGTGCACTGCTGATGTCGGATGGATTACTGGTCATTCTTATATCGTCTACGGGCCATTATCTAATGGCTCCACAACCGTTATGTATGAAGGTGTACCCAGACCATCAAATTTAGGGGCATTTTGGGAGATTGTACAAAAATATAAAGTTTCGATCTTCTACACAGCACCTACTGCAATAAGGTCATTCATGAAAACAGGGAGAGAGATTCCCGATAAATATGATCTTTCCAGCTTGAGAATTCTGGGAACTGTTGGAGAACCCATTAATCCTGAAGCTTGGATTTGGTACCATAAAGTTATTGGTCAAGAAAATTGCCCAATAATAGATACATGGTGGCAGACTGAGACTGGTGGAGTAATGATTAGCCCTATCCCTGGTGCTGTAGATACAAAACCAGGTTCAGCTACATTCTCCTTGCCTGGCATTGAAGTAGAAATTGTAAATAAAGATGGAGAAAAAGTTAAAGATGGTGAAGGAGGTTATCTCATAATTAAAAAACCTTGGCCTGGAATGATGAGGACAGTTCATGGCAATCCTGAAAGATATTTAAAAAACTATTGGGAATGTTTTCCACAAAAAGATGATAGTTATGTTTATTTCGCGGGAGATGGTGCAAGGGTTGATTCAGATGGCTATTTCTGGATCATGGGACGAGTTGATGATGTCATAAGTGTTTCTGGTCATAGGTTAGGAACTATGGAAATTGAATCTGCTTTAGTTAGTCACATAGCGGTAGCTGAGGCTGCAGTTGTTGGTAAGAAAGATGATTTAAAAGGTGAAGCAATAGTTGCATTTGTATCTTTAGATAAAGATTTTGAATCTTCCCAGAATCTTATTAATTCATTAAAACAACACGTAGTCAAGGAGATTGGTGTAATAGCTAAACCTGAGAAGATAATCATTTCAGATGCACTACCTAAAACTAGAAGTGGCAAAATCATGAGAAGGATATTAAGATCGCTAGCTTCAGGATCTGAAGTTACTGGAGATATAAGTACTCTGGAAGATAGTTCTGTTTTAGAAAGCTTGAAAGAAAGTACTTAATTAAAAGTGTCAATAAAATCAATGATTTTACTAATGCTCCTTCTCTTTTGATGGTCATCAGCCCATTTACCTAGAAAGTCCTCTCTAAAGCCACTGCTAGCAAGTAATGTATGATTACCATCAAGTCTTATTGTTACTGAATTGTCACCCTTCCTCGCTTTTAAGTAAGTTAAGAGCGATTCTGTTTGATCTAAGTTATCTGAATTGAATTTTATCAATAGGTTTTTATTCTGAATATATGATGATTGAATCATTTGAAGTGTTTTCTCTGGACTTGGACTAAATTCACTCTTGAAATTCAACTTTTCAGAAACTCTTTTGAGCAAGGGTATTGACTTATTAGCACCAAAATTATTAAAACTGATTGAGACGAAATTTTCACAATTTCTTCCTCCATCAGGGGATAATAAATGTAATTTGCATCCAAGACTATGTCCAATTCTTATCGTTTTTAAATTAGACCCTATTCTTTTATCAAGTTTTGTTTTACATCTCTTGAAATCTTTCCAGGCTTGCAAGGCCAACTCTTGATGATCAAATTGGGGTATATATTGGTGTGCATGAACTGCATAATTCTTTTTTAACAAACCTTCAATAAATCTTTTATAAGTTATGTCTGGCTTAGTTGCTAGGTAACTGCCTCCAATAAATTCAATAATCTTTTTTGGGTTTGATGGCCAATAGCAAATATTATTAAATTGTTCTTTTTTAAAAGGCATTAGTTTTTACATTAATTTGAGGAGGGATAGTTTTAGTCCCTAATTTAATGGTTTGTTTAATTAATGTTAACTTAATAGAAAAGACTATTTAATGCGTCAATATAAGTAAAAATCATTCTTTTTAAAAGTTGGAATCTTCTAATACTAAAAAGACAAATCAATTAGATTTTCTCAAAAATAAATTGAATTGTGAAACCTTTGATAAGGATAACATTAATCAAAATTCTCCTGAGAATTTTAATCAAGAAACATTTGAACCTAATGAAGAAAATTTTAAAATAAAGAGAATTTGTATTATTGATACTGAAACTACTGGCTTAGATGAAAATAAAGATCATGTGATTGAAGTTGGAGGTATTTTATTTGATGTTCAAAGTAGATCTGTTTTATCTCAAATATCTTTCTTATTACCTGTGGATACAAACTCAGCGGAACATATTAATGGTATTTCTGCGTCGGTATCAAATATTCCTCAACCTTGGGAAGAGGCTCTGAAATTTTTCCTAAATTTAGTGGATTATTCAGATTTATTAATAGCTCATAATGCTGAGTTTGATAAGAAATGGTTTGGTAGAGAGACATTGCCAAATCTTAATAAAAAATGGATTTGTAGCTTGAACGATATAAATTGGTCTTTTAAAAAAACACTTAAAAGTAGACCATCGGTGACTGATTTGGCTTTGGCATTTGGCATACCCGTTTGGAATTTACATCGAGCCTTGTCAGATTGTTATTACCTCTCAGAGGTATTTAAAAATTGTCATGATCTTGAAGATATCCTCCTAAAGGCTATGGAGCCAAAGCATATCTACAAGGCAATAGTAAGTTATGAAGATAGATTGCTAGCAAAGAAAGCGGGATTTCTTTGGAATAATCATTTACAAGGTGCATGGACAAAGAAATTATCTGAGGATGAGTTAATTAACCTTGATTTCAAAGTTGAGTTATTGAATTAACGAAGTATTTATTTAAAGACTTATTTTCTAAATAATTATTTATTAACGGATTTTAGTGTTTATCACAGGGCATCCAAAACTCCCCCATTCGGTGTGCCCCTTTACAATTAAAGTTTTTTGAAGATTCCTCTGCCTCTCTTTTTGTTTTAAATAGCATTTTACGATTTAATGAGTCTCTTACTCCTGGACTCTCTAAAACCTCACTATTGTGATGATTATGATTCCTATATCTAGGCGAATATTCCCAGACGCCCATAGTAGTAATACCTGAAGATATTATTCCCATGCCTACTATAGATAAATTTACTATCCCCATGGCTACTGCTCCAAAGGAAAAAACCCCCATGGGTACTATTCCAATACTGACAACTCCCATGGGAACAATTCCTATAGAAATCAATCCAAGCGGTGCGATACCAAAAGCAATTTTTTTCGGTTTAGAGCCACAGTGGTTACTTTCATTATCTTTATCTATTTTCAATAATTTGCCTGAATGTTAAATTAAGAATATTACATAGTGAGTATTATCTGAATTGCTTGCTAATAAAATTTAAAAGTTTTGTATTAATTTATCCTGATTTTGAATAATTTTAAAAATCTAAGAGGCACCGTTGATCTTTACCCTGATCAACTAATAAAGTGGCAGAATGTGGAGAATGTTCTAAGGGATCAACTCTTAAGAGCGTCTGTCAAAGAGATAAGAACACCAATAATAGAAATGACAGAATTATTCATAAGAGGAATTGGTGAAGGGACAGATGTTGTCAGTAAAGAGATGTATACCTTTAATGATAGAGCAGAAAGATCTTGTACCCTGCGACCTGAGGGAACTGCATCAGTTGCTAGAGCATTAATTAATAGGGGTTTGAGAGCTTACCCTTTTCAGAAATTATGGTACATGGGCCCAATGTTTAGATATGAAAGGCCTCAAGCAGGAAGGCAAAGACAGTTTCATCAATTAGGAGTCGAATTTATAGGATACGACTCCCCTAGAAGTGATGTAGAAATAATAATTTTAGCTTGGGATTTGTTAAACAAATTGGGATTAAAGAACCTAAAACTTGAAATAAATAGTCTTGGGGATATTGATGATAGAAGAAATTTTGAAACATCATTTTTGGTGTGGCTTAAAGGAAATTCAGAATTGCTAGACTTGGACTCTCAAAAAAGAATTGATAAGAATCCATTAAGAATATTTGATACTAAAAATAAAGATACTTTGAAACTTCTTAAAAAAGCACCTAAATTAAAAGACTTTTTATCTTCAGCAAGTTTAAAACGATATTCTTCAATAAAAGATAAACTAGAGGCCTTAAAAATCCCTTTCTTTGAAAACCATAATTTGGTCAGAGGGTTAGACTACTACACTCATACAGCATTCGAAATTACTAGTAATGATCTTGGCTCTCAAGCGACTGTCTGTGGTGGTGGAAGATATGACAACTTAATTGAGAATATGGGAGGAGAAAAAACGCCAGCCATTGGATTTGCTATTGGATTAGAACGATTAATGTTACTTGCAGGTGATGAAATGACAAAATCCAGAAATACAGATGTATATATAATTAATAGTGGATCTAAATCTGAATCGTTAGCAATGCATCTCTCTAGAAAACTTAAGAATTTTGATCTTTTGACAGAACTGGATATAAGCGGTGCAACGTTGTCAAAGCAATTTAAAAAAGCTAATAGACTAAATGCAAGAAGCGTTATAATTATTGGAGAAGATGAAGCGGATAAGAATGAGTTTATAATCAAATTATTCAACGGTAAAGTTGACGAAAATAAACAAGAAGTTATTCCTATTGATAATGAAAAGAGATTAAAGAATTGGCTTGATGAAAATTTAACTCTCAAAATCAATTATTAAATATGTCATTATTCATCATCTATGCAATATCAATTATTTTCTTATTATTAGTTATCAAGAATTTAAAAATATTTCGTGCAAGAAATATCCTTAAATTGAATAAAAAGAACTTTTACAGTTGGATGAATCTTACAAAAAAAGAAAGATTTGAATTGTCCATGAAAGAATCTGACTCATACTTTAATAAAAGAAAAAGTTTATTAGCTGAAATTAGAAATGAATATAAGAATATTTCTAAAAGAAAAAAGAAATCCATTTAGATTTTTATGACGGTTTTTTATACATCGAAAAAATCAATCTGTGGTTTGAGACACTTTGTATTAATAGACGAATTTATTCTTAATAGAATTAGTTTTAAGTTTCTAGTTTCTGTTATTGATTCTAATGTTTTTATTCAGGTATCAGACAATGAATTTCAGAATTCTGGGAATTGGGAATATGGATTTAAGCAATTATCGCAAAAAGAAGCAATATCTTCCGAATATCAAGATTTTAGGAATAAAAGAAAAGCCTTTGATGACACCCCAATTATCTTAAGCAAACGATCACGGTTTAATATTTCTTAATTCAATCAGTTCAGTTTTTGTGAGGTTTAATGAAGAAATATCAGTGAAGGCTTAATTCTAATTTTTTTTTAATATTTTTAGATTTAATAAACACTTCCAAAGTTCATGGAATGACGCTATCAATGAGTATAAATGAAATGAAAAATGTTCTTGAATATCTGGGAATCTTCTGCATTTGCAGCTTTAGAAATTGGAATCAGTGAGGAAGAACTTTCAAAAATGAGAGAGAGAGGTTTCCTTAGGCCAGGTAAACATTGGAAAAGTGCTCCTAATGGTCAAGAAAAACCATGGAATCCCAAAGTCTTATATAACATTTTTGAGTGCAAAAAATTAATATCTAAAAACTTCCATGATGAACAATTTGAGAGGTTTGCTGCTTAAATATTTATTTATATTAAAAATATTCTCTAGCAATGTGAAAGTAATTAATTCACTCAACTAAATTCTCTCCTTTACAATCAATTAAAGTATTTTTAAGTATTGGATATAAGCTCAACATATTATTATATTGATCAGATTTTCTGTAGGCATCAGCTGCTTGTTTATAGTGAATCTCGGATTTCATTTCAAGGGAAACCTTCTTCGAAGATTTTTGGGAAATAGTCATAAAAAATCTATTCACTTACCCTTTTTAATAATTGTTTTTGTTTCAAGCAATGATTATCTAGATTTCTTTTAACTTTAGTAACTAGTTTTGTCAGCATAAAAAGATTTATGTAATTTGTTGAATTTAAAAATTTTCTGTTTATGGTTTTGGATTTTATTAAAAAGTTATTTTTTTAAGTCTTAAACAAGCTTTTTGGACTTTTATCTAGAATTTATAGGTACTGCGAATTTATACTTAGCATTAATAACCTTTACAATTTTGTTGTGATTCAAACTCTTTGCTGAAATATAAAGTATTCTCAAAACGTTTATGCTAATCACTTCCTAAATGCAAACCTATGGAAACCCAGATGTCACCTACGGATGGTGGGCTGGTAATTCAGGTGTAACGAATCGCACAGGAAAATTCATTGCTGCGCATATTGCG